>Ga0265316_10000795_pt1 | contig 34819 bp, 26 predicted proteins | sample 4522metaG_FD_202092 | JGI IMG/M metagenome (GOLD analysis project Ga0265316, IMG submission 202092) | Rhizosphere microbial communities from Carex aquatilis grown in University of Washington, Seatle, WA, United States - 4-5-22 metaG | ecosystem: Host-associated > Plants > Roots > Rhizosphere >...
TCTCCGGCGGCAAGGACTCGATCTGCCTCCTGCGCCTGGCGGAAAAGGCCTTTCGCCCATCGGCATTCCCCATGCCACTGCTCAATGTCGACACCGGGCATCATTTTCCGGAGGTGAACGAGTTCCGCGATCGCCGCGCGCGGGAACTCGGCGCGCGACTCATCGTCCGCCGCGTTGCCGACGCGGTTGCCCAGGGCCGGGCCGTGCCCGCGCCGGGCGAGATCAGCAGGAACCGTCTGCAGATTCCCACGCTGCTCGCCGCGATCGACGAATTCCGGTTCGACTGCTGCATCGGCGGCGCGCGCCGCGACGAGGAAAAGGCCCGCGCCAAAGAGCGCTTCTTCAGCTTCCGCGACCAGTTTGGCCAATGGGATCCGAAGAACCAGCGGCCGGAAATCTGGAACCTCTTCAACGGCCGTCTGAACCCGGGCGAGAACATGCGCGTCTTTCCGCTCAGCAACTGGACCGAGCGGGATGTTTGGGAGTACATCCGGCGCGAGCAGATCGAGGTCCCCCTGATCTACTTCAGCCATCCTCGGCGGTGCGCTCGCCGGCAAAATCAGTGGCTGGCAGTCAACGACATCGTCCCTCCCCTGCCGCACGAGGAGATCCGCGATCTTCGCGTCCGCGTCCGCACGGTCGGCGACATCATCAGCACAGGCTGCATCGAATCCACCGCCGTCACGGTCGCCGAGATCATCGCCGAGCTGGCGGGCGCGCGGGTCACCGAACGCGGCGCACGCGCCGATGACCGGGTCTCCGAAGCGGCCATGGAAGACCGCAAGCGGGCGGGCTATTTCTGAAGCCGCCAATCGCCCCTCACCGGAGCCGCTCGGCTCCCACGCACTCCGTCCGGCTTCCACTGACGATCTTCACACGCCACCATGATTCACAACGCCGCAAATCCCGGCACACCGCACCCGGTCGACATCCTGCGTTTCAGCACCTGCGGCAGCGTCGACGACGGCAAGTCGACGCTCATCGGCCGGCTCCTCTACGACTCGAAATCGCTCATGGAGGACCAGGTCGAGGCCCTGGAACGGTCGGCGGACCTCACCGGCGGCGGCGAAATCAACCTCGCAAACCTCACCGACGGACTTCGCGCCGAGCGCGAGCAGGGCATCACAATCGACGTCGCGTACCGCTACTTCGCCACACCGCGCCGCGAGTTCATCGTGGCCGACACGCCCGGCCACGTGCAGTACACGCGCAACATGATCACGGGCGCCTCGACCGCGAATCTGGCAGTCGTGCTGATCGACGCCCGGGCCGGGGTGAGCGAACAGAGCCGCCGGCACGCCTGCATCGCCGCGCTCCTGCGCATCCCGCATCTGGTCGTCGCCGTGAACAAGATGGACCTTGTCGGCTGGAGCGAGGAGCGCTTCGACGAGATCCGCGACGATTTTGAGCAGTTCCTCCCGCGCCTTGAAATCAAGGACGTGAAGTTCATCCCGATCAGCGCGCTCGACGGCGACAACGTTGTCGTGCGGTCAGCCCGGACTCCCTGGTATCCGGGTCCGACCCTGCTGAGCCACCTCGAGACCGTGCACATCGCCAGCGACTGGAATCTCGGCGGTCTTCGCCTGCCGGTCCAGTGGATCAACCGCCCGAACCAGCCGGCCGATTCGCAACTCCACGATTTCCGGGGCTGCAGCGGCCAGATCGCCGGAGGCATCGTGCGCCGCGGCCAGCGGGTGGCCGTGATGCCGGCCGGACTCTGCACCTCGGTGCGTGAGATCCGCCTCGGCGACACGCAATTCGAGGAGGCGTTCTGCCCTCAATCGGTCACCGTTGTGCTTGAGGACGACCTCGATGTGAGCCGGGGCGACATGATCATCGGACTCGACGACCGCCCCGGAGCCGCGACCGACCTTCGGGCGCGGATCTGCTGGATGCGCCGGCAACCGTTGCTCAGCGGAGCGCGATTCCTTCTCAAACACACGTCGCTGACAACGCCCGCCGTCGTCTCGGCAATCGAGCACCGCATCGACATTGCGACGCTGGAGCCGGCGCCCGCGCCGCCGGAACTCGGGCTGAACGACCTTGGCGAGATCCGCCTCCGCACCGCGCGCCCCATCGTCTTCGACGCCTTTGCCACCAACCGGTTGACGGGATCCTTCATCCTGATCGAGGAGGGCACGAATGCGACCGTCGCCGCGGGCATGCTCCTGCCGCCTGCGGAGGTCGTGCCGCTGCCTGACGCCGGCTATTCGATCTGATTGCCGTTCAACCGGGAGGCTTTGGCAGCAATCGCGCCACGATCACCAGAAGCACTGCGACCACGAGCGCGAGCGCACCCCAGAAAACATACCCGCCGTCAATGCCGGCGAACGGATTCTTCGCCTCAGTGCTTTTTTCGTCGCCATTGAGGTGCGCGGCGTTGCGGCTGGAGGTGAGCAGTCGCGTCGACACAAGACTCAGGTCGTATCGTGGCGCATTGGCCGACGGGTTGCCGTAGGCGAGCGTCAGGCCGTCGGCATTCGCGACCTTGAAGATCAGGCGAACCACCGGGTAGACAACCCGCACCGAGCCAAGCGCGATCGCGGGATTGTCCCCGTTGTCCGTCTCGATCCAGAGCGTGTCGGTGTGCATCCGTTCCTCCAGTCCGAAGACCCGGTTCTCGGGAACGCCCGGTTCCGGCGTGCGGCTCCACCGGCCGGAGGCGAGCGTGCATTCCACGGGGCCGCCGTCCTGGGAGGACAGCCGCTCGAAGATGCGGAATTGCCGCTCGAACAGCGAGGTCGCCGAGGTCAGCACAAGATTGCGGATCGGCAGGGCGGTCTTCGGCAAACGAACGCTCCACAAGCTCAACGTCGGGCGCTTTGGGTCCGGCGATGCAACCGGCGACAGATCCAACGACCGGGCGAGCGCGGGCCGTTCAAGCACATAGGGGATTTGGTTGCCGTCGCGAAGCAACCGCAGATCGGCAAAGTCCGGTCGCGATTTCGCGAGCGCCTCAAGATCGAGCTCCAGTTCCTGCACGCCGGGCTCGGCGATCTGGACCGCCCTCCGCAGCGCCCAATCTCGCGCGTCGAGCGGCGCGCCTGTCAGGGGGACCTCGGGCATTGGCGGCGCGCCGAGAGTCTCGCGCGGGTGATAATCCGCGATGTCCTCAATGCCACCCGGAATCACGACGGCGGCCCCGGCTCCGCGCATCTCGCCGGCGAACGCGGCGAGGTCGTAACGCGGGGCAACCGCCTGCGGGTTGCCTGACAGCAACGGGTAGCTCCCCGCTGCGGGCGCCATGAACAGCAGGCTGACCGGCACGCGCTTCAAACGGACGGCGTCGACGGCCAGCGGTGGCGAATCGCCGTTGTCGATATGCACAAGCAGCTCGCGCGTGGCCGGCGTAAAGGCGACCGGCAGCTCGAGCTGCGCACGGTTTGGCGCCCCGTCGAGCGACACGCGAAAAAGCGTGCCCGAGGCAACCACGCGCTCGCCGGAAACCGCATCGCGCACTTCGCGGACTGACACTGTTACCCGGCGCATGAACAGCGGCTCCTTGGTCTCGATCTCAAGGGCCGCGAGAGGCACGTGGCGGCCGTCGAGGGCGAGCGTCAGCACCGTCTCGCCGGCAAACTCATCGCGGCCGGAAATGCGTGCGCCAACCGGTTCGGGCTCGGGTGCGGGCGAGGATGCGGTGAGAAGCGTCGCTCCGGTAAACGGAAGCGGGGCGTCGCGGTTGTCGGCAATGGTGACGCGCACAAAGGCCGCAACGCGCCCGCCGATCGGCAGCTCGAGCTTCTCGGCGCCCCATTCACGAAAGATCGGAATTCCCTGGTCCAGTGTGATCCAGTTGGAATTGTCATCGGAGATCTCGATCCGCGCGGCCCGCAGAAAGAATGGACCGGGGGTCTCCAGGATCACCGACGCAAGCTTCTCGGTCGTGCCGGTCCTGAGCGTAATCTGAGTCGAACCTTGCACCAGCTTCGCCTCGAACGACAACGCTCGGATCCGGTGTGTCGCGGAGGCCGGCGGACGATCGAGCAGAAACGCAATCTCGCGCCCGGCCGGGTCGATGACACGAAGGTCCTCCAGCCCCTGCCCCGCCGCGTCGAAGGACGCCGGCGTCAGATCCACGCGGACGAGCCCGGGCGCCGCGACCGTCAACGCCTGCCGGTGCTGCCACTCGGTCGGCGTGAGGCCCGGACAGCGTGCGGCGCCCGCGAGCGCGAGCAGCACTGCGACGCCAAGCCGGGTCCATGCAGAGGAAACCACGGATGGACACCGATGGACCCCGATTTCCAGGGGATGGTCATTCGGCATATGAGCGTCTGGCGAGGCCACCGGCAGTGACCTATGGACTCTGTCGTTCTTGTTCATTCTCTCATCCGTGTCGATCCGTGGTCCAACTGAATGGTTTCGGCTTCATGCCATCTAAGGCTTCGGTGGAATCGTCTTTTCATTGGTCGGCAGGAAGCGCTGGTAGGCGAATGACGCCAGGATCGCGATGACCGCAACGGCAAAGAGCGCGCCGACGCGGTAGAGCGCCTCAAGGCGCGCAAGGTCGTGAAAGAAAAGCTTCAGCAGCGCGACGCTCAGCAGTGCCATCGCCGCATAGCGCACGCTTCGTTGCCGCCTCCAGATGCCGGCGGAAAGCAGTCCGAGCGCGAAGAGCGCCCATCCGATGGTATAGCACATGTCGCGCGCAAAATTGCCTGAGAACTGGAACGTGAGCGCGCTTGCCCCGGGCTGCGTAAAGTAGTCGGCAATCTCGATGTTCAGGAGCAGAAATGAAAGAATCACTCCAAGCGAATAGATCAACGGCTGGGCGTTGATTCCGAGCACGGTCTGCCTCGGCGGCGCCAGCAGGCGGGCCCCGGAGAAAAGGGAGGCGATCGCCAGTCCGTAGGCATAGAGGTACCAGTTGAACACTGCGGTGCTTCCGCGTATGTGGTATTCGAGTACAGCCGGATTGAGCGCCAGGCGGACGAAGACAACGACCAGAAGCACGGTGCCGGTGGCGCGCAGCCCCGGATGCGGAACGCGGTGGAAGAGCCAGAGCAGCGCCGCGCCCTCCAGCGCCCACGCCACCGTGAGCCACTGCCTGTCGAACTGGATCGGGAAGACAAGCGTGATGAAAAGGAGCGCCACTCCGCCAAACCACGCGAGCTGGTTGAGGCGCTTCGGATTTTGCCCGGCCACTGTGCGCAGGATCACTGCGAGACTGCAGAGCGGCGCCAGCGCGAACAGTGCCGGCACCGCGCCCATGAACCCGTTCGGCCAACCGGACTTGATCGTCTGGTACACCATCCAGAAGTGCGCCGGTCCGCTCAACGCCGCCACCGCCCACGGTCCCGTCATCCGCACAAAGTCGCGCCGGAATGCGAACGGATACACCGCGAACACCGCGTAGAATCCCGCATACCAGGCCAGTGGCAGGCCCGGTGCCGCGGAGCTGAAGTGCCGCGCGTGCCAGACGTATTCCAGCGCGGCGATTCCGGCCAGCGCGCAGGCGGGCAACCATTCCGCGGCGAGCATCCGCGCAAGCCCGAGCGTGAGAATGACCAGCAGGAGTCCGAGCCCGAATACAGCCGACGGATCGGGCACCGCCAGCCGGGCGCAGATCATGATCATCAGCAGGAACGGCAGGAGCGACGAGAATGCGGGAATCTGGCTCCGGGCATCGCCGAAGATGCCGGCCAGCTGCGAATCGACGGCGGGCAGCCTGTCTCCCAGCCGGCGCACCAGCCACCGGCCGGCGACGAAGAAGAAGACGGAGAATCCGCCGATCACAAGAAGTAGCGACGGTTCAAATACACATTCCGCAGGCATCTGGAAAATGCACATGCCGGTGCCCGCCAGCGTGAGCACCAGCACAACGGCGACGGCGGCAAGCGAGGCGCCCAGCAGCGCGACCCCGATGGCGATGATGTCGACCAGCAGGATTGCGGGCCAGACGAGCAGGGACACCGTCTCAAACCTCCAGAGCGGAAACAGCATCAGGAGCAGCGCGAGGGGCGGAAACAGCTGGTTCCACCACGACGGCGCGGAGGCCGGGCGGCGCCGTTCCAGAAGCAGCGGAAATGCGGTGTGCAGCACGGCCATCAAAAGGCTCGCCGCAAGAGCCCACGGCAGCAGCGCGTCCGTGAGGTTCTCCGCCGTCCAGAGCGCCAGCAGCGCGAACACCGCCAGGCCGGCGCCCAGGTGGATCTTCGACAGGCGCTCATCCAGCCATGCCAGCGCCAGCAGCAAGGCATCGCTCAAGAAGATGAACGTGAACAGGAGCCCGGGACGGACGCCCACCGACGGCTCTTCCGCAAGCACGAAGGCAAATACCAGCGAAACAACCGGCATCCCCACCGCCGCCCAGAGGACGGATGGCGTTGCCCGTTCCAGGCGGCGCGCGGCAAGATAAACAATGAAGTAGACCGCGCTGAAGACGAGGCAGACGGCGACAATGACCGGCGCCTGTTCCGCGACGAACGTGTCGGTCGCCCAGCGAGCCATGATAACCGCGGAGATTCCCGCGGCGGCCGCGACCAGCCATCCCAGGTTCTCCCTCCATGCCAGGACGAAAACAAAGAGGCTCGTCAGAAGAACGAACGCGAAGAACAGGCCCGTTCGCGCAGCGACAGGAGGATAGTCGAGAAAATACCAGGCGAAGCAGAAGGCGACCGCAGGCAGGACGATCGCCGTGCGACCGGGGAGTCGCGAGTCCCTGCCCAAGCGGCGGGCCGCCTCCGCAGCGCCGAAGAACAGCGCGCAAAATCCGAGACACACCACCATCGCAATCCCAGTCTTGCCGGGCGCGTAGAATTTGTCGGCCCAGGCGATTAGCATGAGCACCGTGCCGGCGGCGCCAAGCGGCACGAGGTAAAACCAGCCTCGATGCAATGCAACGGCGACGAGCCCAACCACCAGGATTGCAAGGTAGCCGAAAAGTCCGAGCGGATTGTCGTGACCGGTGCTGATCAGGACGGGCGTGAGGAAGCCGCCAAGGATGCCAAGAATCGCCACCACCTGGGCGTCCAGCCGGACCGCAAGGATGAAGGCCGCTGCGGTGATCAGCGTCATCAACAAGAATGTCGGCACCGCCCCGAAGAACGCGAAATGATAGACCGCGTCGCACGCGAACGTCACTGCATAGAGTGAAACGATCCCCGAGGCCACGAGCGTCTGCGCGGTGATGCGGTATTTCTCAAGGGAGACTTTCAACCCTCCGACAACGAGACCTGCACCGAGAATGAAACCGAGCGCCACGCGCACCTGGGGCGGAATCAGATCGTGCTCGAATGAGTATTTGACGAAGAGTGCCACGCCGAGAAACAGCGCGAAGCCGCCGAGCCAGGCGAAGAGCTTCGCGCCCATGAACTGTTCCCAGTTGAAAGCAGGTCCCGTCGGGGGCGCTTCCGATTCGCTTTGGACCGGAGGAACCACCGGCGGCTCGGTGCGCACGGGCGGAGTTTCCGCGGCAGCCGGGGGTTCAACCGCGACAGTATATTTGGAAACCGTCTGAAGGAGCTCTGGAACGGACGGCTGGGAAGGAACCGCGGCGATCTCCGGTTGCGGCTTGGCGACGGGCGGCAGCGCCACAATCCGCGGAGGCTCGGCAACAGGCGTCGGCTCGACGGCCACAGGCGTCGCCACCGGAACGAGCGCGCTCGGTCGCTCGACCGCCTTGGAAACTGACGGCGACCGCATGCTCTGCAGAGCGGAGCGCAACGCGGCCAGCTCGCCTTCTTGTGAGCTGAGCCGCCTCTGCAGGACATCGACATCACCATCGTGCCCGAGGATCTTCACGATCGCCCAGATCGGCAAAACCACCAGAACGCCGATCAGGAATAGAATCAGCAATACGACGAAGGGTTGCATCAGGGGTAGGCCTCCAATTCGTCACTGACCACAAAGCAATGTTTTGGCAAGTCTGGCGCAGGATTGCCGCGGGTCGAAACCATCGGGTCTGCGGCGGTCGCCAGCCCGCCGCTCACAGGTAGGGCGGGACCGCTGGGCCCGCCGCTCACAGCCGTGGCAGTCAGTAATCGCAATGAGGAAGACATGGTTTTCACGAGTGTGGATTAAGTTGAATCGCCCAGAACGCACGCGATCAGCTTATCCGTTCGCCGCAGCTGGGCGTTAATCGAAAGAATCGATGCGGCCCATCGGGCGGATTGATCACGGCAGCGCAATAGCCTCTGCACGCAGGGTTCGTCAGCAACCCGCCGGCTCCGAACCGAGCCGGTTTATGTCGCAGGGGCCGGGCGATCTCCCGCGCCTCGGAGCACGACAAACCAAATCCACGCCAGCGCTGCAGCCACGGCCATGCTTACGATGTAGCCAATCATCGCGCCGGGATACGCCTGTTGCACTGCCGCCCGCGCCAGATCCAGGATCTGCATCGTGCCCACAACCAGCGGCACCACCGAGAGGTCAAACCGCAACACCAGTAGATACGCGAGAAACATGGTGAGACCGGACAGCAGCGCGGACGCCACCCATGGCATGACGGCTGCGGCATCACCGGTCGGGTTGGTCAACACAGCGATGATGAATGCGAGTCCGCCCCACAACGCACGCCGTCGCGTCCAGCCCGATGTCAGCCGGTCCAATCCGCCGCAAACCAGCGCGAAAATCGCGACGCCCGAGATCACCTGCGGAAACGTCTGCAACACCGGGCTGATCAGCGGCCACGCTTCCGCCGCACCGTGCAAGGCCGGCCATGGCGGATTCGCTCCGGCGTGCAGGCGGCCAATCATCGCCTTGGCTCCGGCAATGATCAGCCCCAATCCGCACCCCAGAATGATCGCCTGGCCCCGGTTCACCGTGCTCCGGTGAAGCCAGGGCGCGACCAGGCCGGACAGCAGCCCCATGAGCGCCGCCGTGACGAGCGCACCAAATCCGAGCGAGATGAACCAGAAGGTCAATTGAAGCGCATACGGTTGCGCCGTGGAAAAACCGGCGATGACTGTTGGCCAGCGGTTCACCCCCGTGGCCAGGCTCGCCGCCAGCACGATCAACGCGGGACACAACGCCATCGAAACTGCAAACTTGCCGCGGCTCCAGACCACGATCGCGGCGCCGGCGCCGAACAGAATCACCACAGCCATCAGCAGGCCCCGGACGATCCCCGCGATCTGGCCCAACGCCTCCAAACGCCGCTGATCGCGTTCCCAAGCCTCAGGCACAAACACAAAGCGCTGCGCGCTCGCCAGCTGATCCCCAGCCAGGACAACCGACAGGCGGCGCTCGCCCTGTGGCAGCTGCACGCCCACCGGATCCTTGAAGGTAAAGGTCCAATCCGTCCGGGCGGCGTGTTTGGCCGGTTTCGCGGACACCTCCTTCAATCGCGCCGGATCGATCGCGAATCGCTCCCGCACGACGGCGAGCGCTCGCGCGCGGGCATCCGTCTCGCTCAGCGTTGCACCGGGCCGCGCCTCGGGCAGCTGGTGTCGAACGCGCAGCACCCGCCCGTCGCCGCCCACCCAGGCCTGCCACTCCTCGGCCCGCTCCGCCACATCGCCCTCAAACGAGGCAAAACGCACAAGCCAGCTGGGAGGCACCAGCTCGTCTCCAAGAAGCGACCGGTATGCCTCGCGGCCCGCAGTCCGCCAGACGAATCGACCCATCGTGTCCGGACCACTGCCGATCGTGGCAAACGTGCGCCAGCTCGCCGGAATCTTCGCGCCTCGCTCCGTCACCGCATCGCGCGCAATTCGCAACGCATCCGCGCGTTTCAAATTCAATGGAGGGACCACGACCGCGAAGGTCGTCGCCAGGACCCAGACAATCACGCCGACGACCGCCGCGCCGCCCACGGCTCGTGGAAGCCATGATGCGGCGGCTTCAGGCGCTGCAGCGGTCGTCCCGGTGACCGGCGCCTCCGTCCGCGGTGGCACCTGCCAGTCTCCGTTCAGAAAGCCCGCCGGGAGCAATCCCCACCGGCCGGTCTGCAAGCGCCTCCACAGCACGATCCAGATCGGTATCAACCCAAGCAATACGACGATCGTCTGGTCAATCCGCACTCCCGGGGAGACCGTTGCAAACAATGGCAGCGACATCAGCACGAGGTCGTACAGGAAATGCGCCAGCATCGATGGGAGCAGTCCGAACCGCAGATAAAGTCCTCCAAAGACGAATGACGGCACGATCAACTCGACCAACCGGGCATAGGCCGGTTCGTTCGGGTAGCTGGCATGCGCGCTGCCGAAGACCACGGCCTGCAGGATGAAGGCCCCGGCGATCCACCAGCGACGCCCACCCCAGCGGCTTCCCAGCAGGGCTGCGCCAGCTAGCGGCACCGCGCGGAACAACGACTCCTCCCAGCACCCGGCCTGCATCGAGTTGGCGAACGGCGTCAGCCACGGCAGCACGTGCGCAAGAGAGTCCGGGCTGACCAGCGTCTCCGATGGCATCCACCAGCCAAAATACCGGACAACGACATAATAGAACACCGATCCGTAGAGCAGAAAATAGGCCGCGACGAGGTATCCCCCGAGCGTGCGGCCCAACACGGCGGTCGAGCTGCCCGCCTCCCGACTCCATAGCCGCCATATCTGGGGATGATGTGGAAAGGCCCGCCGCGAGAGCCCCTCTGCGACCGCAAACGACACAAAGAACACCGCCCCAAGGCCGAGGGCACTCGCAAGCAGCAAGGTCAATTGCTGCCCCATGAAGCTCTGGCTCGACAGCGCCGTGTCATAATGCATCCAGATCAGCGGAAATGCATTGAGCCCATTGAGCACCTGCAGACCCGCGATGACCGCGGCCGCGATCAGCGCCTGGCGCCAGAGGCCCAGTCTGCCGCGCAGCAGGAAAAACAGGCCCATGCCACAGCCCACGCCGAGATAGAGCAGGAAAACGGTGAGCGAGGATCCCGTGGCGATTGCGTTGTTGGCCGATCGCATCTGTTCGAACCGGCGCGTGAATGCCTGCGGGATCTTGACGAACTGGACGAGCTCCGTCAGCCGGTCGCCGCCCACAACCAGGCGCAGGCGGTAGCGCCCCTCCCCGACTTTGCGATCCGGGCGCTCGTAGGTAAACGTGTGATCGGTGCGCCCGCCGGGCCGGACCTCCTGCGCCGTTTCGACCAGCGTGAACTGCTCCAGGCGGATCCCCCACGGCGCGGCAGTCGCGGTGCGCTCGGCGATTGTGCGCGCGGCATCGCTCGCAATGCTGGGCCCCGGCTCGTCCTCGCGCAACTTTTCGACAAAACCATAGGGCTCTCCGCCAGGCTTGAACCACACGGTGGTCTGGTTGACCTCACCCTCGCGAAACCGCCGCACCCTCCAGGTATAGGGCGAAAAGAGGCCGTCGCGCATCATGCCGGTGAAGGCATCGCGTCCACCGCCCTCCAACTCGACGAACGACCGCACCTCGCCATCGACGCCAAACGACGCGACATCGCGTGCGGCTCCCGCGGGCCCCCAGTGCTGCGCCGCGGCCAGCTGCTGCGCTGCGCGCAACGCGCCCGCCCGGTCCATCCGGATGTCCAGCGAAACGATCGGAAAGGCGAGAGGAAACAACCGGTACGCGAGCAGCGCGCTCCCGAGCGCGACCGCGGTCAATAGAATCCAGAATGCAGGTCGGCGAACCAATCCTATTGGGGGCATGCCGAACTATGGATCGGGCGCCCACCTTCCGGCGAGCCGGAAACTTCGCGCCGGCCCACGGGGGCTGCGTTCGTCGCAAAATGGCTCGCTCCACGCTCTGATGCCGAATTACTCCGGACCATGGGTCCGCGATTGCCATTACCGATGCCCAGCCGTAGGAAAGGATCCACCATGCCCGCCCAATCCAGGATGCTGATGATCGCGATGCTCTCCTGGGCATCGGTTCTCACAACGGCAGGCCTCGGCGCCGCGCCGCTCCCTGCCATCAAGATCGCCGACAATCACCGCCATTTTGTCACCTCCGAAGGCGCTCCGTTCTTCTGGCTCGGAGATACGGCCTGGGGCATCTTCAACCACCCAACGCCCGACGAACTCGATCTCTACCTCGACGATCGCGCGGCCAAGGGATTCACCGTGATTCAAGGTGTGATCGCCCTCTGGGATTACAACTTTCGCCCCAACTGCGACGGCCAGCTTCCCTTCCTCAACCGCGACCTCGGGCAGATCAACGAGGCGTATTACAAGAATGTCGACGCAGTCCTCGACAAGGTCGCAGCGCACGGAATGTACATGGCCGTCCTCCCGTTCTGGATGAAGAACAGCGGGAATCTGCTCTCGAGTGGCGACAATCCGGCGAAGATGAAAGCCTACTGCGAGTTTCTTGCCAGGCGCTACGCAAAGCGAAACCTGTTCTGGATCCTCGGCGGCGACGCGGATGCGCTGAGTTTGAGTGTCCAGCACGTGACCGATGTCATGGCAGAGGGGCTGCTCGCGGGCGCCCGGTCCGCCGGCGTGGACAAGATCATGATCAGCTATCATCCGACGGGCCGGCAGAGCTCCTCATTCTGGTTCCATGATCGCCCGTGGCTCGACTACAATTCGATCCAGTCCGGGCATTTCATCCAGACGACCAATTTCCGGCTCGTCGGCGACGACGTTGCGAAATCGCCCGTCAAGCCGACGCTGGACATGGAGCCGGGATACGAGAACATTCCAAACAACCTGGTCCGCAACAATCCGGATGCCCCCCGAATCAAGGCTGAAGACGTTCGACGTTCGGCGTACCTCGCCGTCTTCGCCGGCGCGGCCGGACACTCCTACGGCAACGGCGAAGTCTACGAATTCTGGTCGCCGGAAAAGGGCGTAAACCCGCCCGCCTGGTCGGCAAAGCTGCCATTCCGCGAGTCGCTCAAGCTCCCGGGCTCCGGCCAACTGCAATTCCTTCGCTGCCTGATCGAGTCACGTCCGCCGCTTCTGCGGGAGCCGAATCAATCGATCATCATCGGCGACACGGGCGACCGGGCCACGGAGCGCATAGCGGCCATGCGGGCTGCCGACGGCAGCTACGCTTTCATCTATACGCAACAGGGCAAACCGGTCACCGTCGCTCTCGAATCGCTCACCGGGACCACGCTCAAAGCCTGGTGGTACGACACGCGCACAGGCAAGGCGCAGGCGATCGAGACCTTCGGGCGGGCACTGGCGCAGGGAGAGCAGGGGCCGCGGATCCGGACGCGAGAATTCACCCCGCCTGCCGGCGGCGAGGACTGGGTCCTGGTCCTCGACGACGCAGCGAAAAACTATCCCGAGCCCGGCAAACGGCCCAACGGCTGACGGTTCAACTGAATTGTTCCGGATAAGCCGCACCGCCTCGAGATTGAACAATCCCTGCTTACTTGACGGCCTCCGCCTTCGCAGCGGGAAGATCCCAGATGACGAGGCCGCGAAGTGTCGCCGGATCCTTGCGCCTGCCGATGAACAGGCTCGCGAGATAGCCGATCACCATGCACGACGAGATGGCGACGAAGCCGTGAAAAAACGGACTGGTGCTCGTGCACGATTGCACCCACCCCGTCACTCCGATGCTCGCGACCGCACCGATCATCACGCCGGCGGAAGTGGCCCGCTTGGTCAGCAGGCCCAGCGCAAAGACGCCCGGGAATCCGCCTCCGATGAGGGCCACCAGCCTCAGGAACTGCTCCCAGAGCGAGGGCAACCCGAGGCTGGCCAGATAGCACGCCATCGCGGTGGCCGTGGTCCCGGCGACCAGCGTTGAGGCGCGCGCAAGCCGCACCTGCGCGGCGGGCGTTGCCCTCGGGAAAAACGTCCCCTGGAAATCGCTGACGACAATCGCGGCCATCGCGTTGATGGTGCTGCTGAGCGCGCCCATGCTTGCGGCGAAGAGCCCGGCGACAATCAGGCCGACAATCCCGTGCGGGAGCTCGTTGGCGATGAAGTACGGGAAGATCGCGTCGTTGGCGAGCGATGGTGCGAGGCGTTCGGGATGAGAATGGTAGAAGACGAACAGCGCGGTGCCCAAAAAGAAGAACAGCAGCGAAGCGGTCACGGCAATGCTGTTGCCCAGGACGACGGTGTTGCGGGCCGCGCGAACGTTGGGCGCCGCGAACACCCGCTGCATCAGCGGCTGGTCGGCGACGTAGTTGAACAGCGATGCATAGAACATTCCGACGAACACCCAGACGGTCGGACGGGAAAGGCTCAAATCCCAGATCACCGTGCGAAACTTCCCTTCCGCTTCCCCGACGCGCAGCAGGCCGGCCATCCCGCCGTCGACGTTGGCCGCCAGATGGCCGATCGCGAGCAGCATCCCGCCCACCATGACGGTGGCCTGAAGCACGTCTGTCCAGATCACCGCCTCGAACCCGCCCTCCAGCGCGTAGAACGTGGTGACCAATCCCATCAACAGGATGCTGGCGTAGACGTTCAGGCCCGTGACCGTGGACAGCGCGATCGCGGGCAGAAGCATGATGATGCTCATGCGGCCGCCGATCTTGAGCAGCACGGCGAGCCCCGCGCCCAGGAGCCGAACGCGGCGGTCAAACCGCTGGTCGATATAGCCGAACACGGTCGTCAGATTGAGCTGCCGGAGCAGGCGGACGAACGCGAAGCCGATCACGATCCCCGCAAACGACTGCGCAGGTGAGGAGCCGAACACGGTCCAATCCCCGGCAAACGTCGCGGCCGGAAGCGCCATGTAGCTGATGCTGCTGGTGGTCGTCGCGAAATAGCTGACCGCGGTGGCCCACCACGCCATGCGACCGCCGCCGAGAAAAAAGTCCTTGCTCGTGGCCTGCTTTCGGCGGGAGCACCACCACCCGATGCCCAGGTTGACCGAGAAGTACAGGGCGATCACGAGGTAATCGAGCTGACTCAGCCGGCGGGGTATGATCAGCCCGAGAATCGGGGGGCAGAGGTCGATCATGGGGCGGGTTTTCGGAGGCGGTCGGACCGCAGTTGTCGTTGAGGATCGGATACGCCTGACCGGCGGCGCCCCGGATTATTCTTCGCGGTCCTGCCAGTCCCGGGCACGGGTCAGGGCCTTGTTCCAGCGGGCGCAAAGCCGCCGGCGCACCGCCGGTTTCATCGCCGCCGTGAATCGGCGCTCTGCCGTCCACTGTCGCGCGATCTCGGCCTGGCTGCGATAGACGCCAACGGCGAGCCCCGCGAGATAGGCGGCGCCGAGCGCGGTCGTTTCGGCGACCCTTGGGCGGACGACCGGGCAATTGAGCAGATCGGCCTGGAACTGCATCAGCAGATCGTTCACCACCGCGCCGCCGTCGACGCGGAGCTCCCTGAGCTTGAGGCCGGCGTCCGACTCCATTGCGCGCAGGACGTCCGCCACCTGATAGGCGATCGATTCGAGCGCTGCACGGGCGATGTGTCCGGCCGTCGAGCCGCGGGACAGCCCGACGATTGCGCCGCGTGCAAACTGGTCCCAGTGGGGCGCGCCGAGGCCGACAAACGCGGGCACAAAATAGACGCCGCCGTTGTCGGGCACGGAGGCGGCCAGCCGTTCAACGTCGGCGGATTGTCGGATGAAGCCGAGGCTGTCGCGCAGGTACTGCACCACCGCGCCGGCGATGAAGATGCTGCCTTCGAGCGCATAGGCCGTCTTTCCCCGGATCTGCCAGGCCACGGTGGTGATCAGTCGTTTCTTCGAGCGAATCGGCTTGGCCCCGGTGTTCATCAGCATGAAACAGCCGGTGCCGTAGGTGTTCTTGACCATGCCCGCCCGTGTGCATGCCTGGCCGAAGAGCGCGGCCTGCTGGTCGCCCGCGATGCCGGCGATCGGCACTCCGGGAAGCACCGCTGTCGCCTTGCCGAAGATCTCGCTCGAGGACCGCACCTCCGGCAGCACGGCGAGGGGAATCCCGAACAGCGCGAGCAACTCTGCATCCCACGTCAGCGTGTGGATGTTGAAGAGCATCGTGCGCGAGGCGTTCGACGGATCGGTGACGTGGAGCGCTCCCCCGGTGAGTTTCCACACCAGCCAGGAGTCAATCGTGCCGAAGGCGAGTTCTCCGGCCACGGCCCTTGCGCGGGCACCGGGCACGTGCTGCAGCAGCCAGCGCAGCTTGCTCGCGGAAAAGTAGGCGTCGATGACGAGGCCCGTCTTCCTGCGGATCAGCTCGCCGCGGCCTGCGGCCTTGAGCGAATCGCAGTACGCGGCGGTGCGCCGGTCCTGCCAGACGATCGCGTTGGCCACGGGCTCGGACGTCCGGCGATCCCACAGGACTGTTGTTTCGCGCTGGTTGGTGATGCCGATCCCGGCGAGGTCGGACGGCTTGAGTCCGGCGCGTGCGAGCGCAAGCCGGATGGTCGCGGCCTGTGTGGCCCAGATTTCACGGGGATCATGCTCCACCCAGCCGGGCTTCGGATAGATCTGGCGGATTTCCCGTTGCGCGGTGGCTTCGATCCGGCCAGCGGCATCGAAGACGATCGTGCGCGAGCTGGACGTGCCCTGGTCGATTGCCAGCAGATGGGGCAACGGAGAACGGGAGCGGTCGGACGCCGGCGGTTTCATTTCAAGGGCAGGCCCCTACTCCAGCGGACAAGTCACGCACGGTAAAGGCTGTTCCCTCCGTTCTCTCCTGTAAAAAATCAGGAGTCCGAAATCGCGGCCTTGAATTCATCCTCGACCAGAATCGCCTCAACGTCGCGCTGTCGCGGGCGCGCATTCTCGCCATCGTGGTCGGCGATCCCCGGATCGCGAGCACCCCGTGCCACACCATCGACTCCATGCGCCGGGTGAACCTCTGCTGCAGGCTTCGAAGCATTTCAGGCCGGGATTGCGCGATTCGCCCATCGAGAAAGTGAGGACGGCATGTCAGCACCAACGGCGAGCCTATCCCCATCACCAACGCGGCCCAGCACACCCGAATCACCTCCGCCTGGCTTCGCAACGAGCACCGTTCCGCCCCGGCGGTCTGATATTTAGTGTCCGTTATGGCTGACCTATCTTGACATTGCGTCTGCTAAATCAGATTAACAACCCCATGGCTTCGTCACCGTCTATGCCACTTCCTGCCGCCCAGGCACTGCGCAAGCTGGGGCGCGACCTCGCGCTCGCCCGGCGCAAGCGCGGCATTTCCACGGCGGACATGGCGTCACGGCTCTTCATCAGTCGCGACACCCTCTGGCGGCTCGAGCGGGGTGACCCTACGGTGTCGATCGGCACGCTGACCACGGCCGCGTTCGTCCTGCAACTTCACGACCGCATCGCCAACCTCGCGGCCCCGTCGACCGACGCCCTTGCACTCACCCTCGACGAACAGCGCCTGCCCAAACGCATCCGGCGCCCACGTGCATGAGCGTCGAAGTCCACATTGAATGGGACGGCGGGACGCTACGGGTCGGGAGCCTGCACACCGCGGAGCATAGCCCGGCGGTGTCGTTCGAGTATGCGCCGGAGTGGCTGGGCCGTGCCGATGCGTTTGCCATCGACCCAACTTCGCTGCCCCTGCGTCCGGGCCCGCATCATGCGCCGGTTCTGTTCGGAGCGATGCAGGACTGCGGACCTGACCGCTGGGGTCGCGTGCTGATCGAGCGCGCGGTCCGCAAGCACGTGCTCGCGCGCAAGCCCTATCAGGTCCTCGATTACGTGCTCGCACTTGACGACTCAGTGCGGGTCGGGGCTTTGCGTTTCCGCTTGAAACCCGATGGACCGTTCCTTGCGGCGAGCAACGGTCGCATTCCCCCGCTGGTGAACCTCGCGGCCCTCCTGCGGGCGACGGAGGCGATTCACGGCGAGAGCGAGACTGCGGCGGACCTGCGCTTCCTTCTCGGTGCCGGTTCGCCGCTCGGCGGCGCACGACCTAAAGCGGCCGTGGTGCTGGAGGATGGCCGGCTGGCCATCGCCAAATTTTCCCATCCCGACGACATTCGTGACATCGCTGCGGGCGAGATCCTTGCCCTCACGCTCGCCCGCCAGGCGGGCATCACGGTGGCCGAACACCAACTTGTGCCGGTGAACGGAAAGGGCATCTCCGTCATCACCCGCTTTGATCGGGAAGGCCCGCGCCGAATCCCGTTTCTCTCCGCCAACTCCCTGCTCGGCCTGCAGCAGGGCGATCCCGGTGCCTACACGCTCCTCGCCGATGGCATCCGTCAGTTCGGCCACGAGACTGCAGCCGAGCTGGCTGAGCTGTGGCGCCGGCTCGTGTTCTCCCTTCTCGCGAGCAACTACGACGACCACCTGCGCAACCACGGTTTCCTCATGCGTGCGCCGGGACGCTGGGTGTTATCGCCTGCCTACGACCTCAACCCTGTGCCCGAGATCGACCGGTCCCAAACGCCCAAGACGCCGATATCCGAGGACTCCGGTGAACCTTCCATCGCCGCGGCCCTCACTGCCGCGCCCCGGTTTGGCCTGAAGTCCGCAGAGGCGAAAAGGATACTCCGCGAAGTGCTCGCCGCCGTGTCCAACTGGCGAAACACCGGGCGTCAGCTCCGCTTTAAGGCCTCTACACTCGATGCCTACGCCACCGCTTTCGAGAATCCGCTCGTACACGAAGCCCAACGACTAACGTGATCGACTCCACCCGACTTCTCGAAGACCTGCAGAGCGAGGTTTCCAGCCAAGAAGAGATCGAGCCGCTGATTGCAGCCCTCAGCGCCTATTTTTTGAAACGGCCCTGAGCAGAGCCGAAGGGAAACAAGGCCCAAACCATTCAGCAGGAGCCAAGCATGCAAAACGCGGTTTTGCTCGCGACGGTAAGAAACGTGTGGCCGGGGGCGCCTGCCCTGAGCCCGCCGAACGGGCTTGTCCTGACCCATTCGACTTCGCTCAGGGTCATCCTGAGCCTGCTTGCGGTGTCGCAGACCCTGAGCCTGTCGAACGGGAGCCTGCCGAATCCGTCGAACGGATGAGCTTGTCGAATGGGCCGACCCCGGCGTGCCCGCCGAAGCCGTGGCGAAGGGGGGACCGGCCTCAGCGCGGCCGGCTACAACGATCCTCTGTTTCCTAGGAGGCAACGGAGAGCGGTCCGGCGATTGGCATCCGCGGAATCCGCGGTCAAAATGGATTGAGTCAAGGCGAGCTCGGAGACGGAGTTCACCGCGGATGGCACGGATCGCGCGGATGGGAACCGCGACCCACAGTCGCCGCCAGCCAATCCTCTCTGTGTGCTCATGCCTTGTCTCTGTGCGCTCTGTGACAAACTGCCGGCGCTAACCGTTTTCCATGAATTCCTCGAATGACTGTTCGAGCCGATCGTCTTTGGTCATCACCAGCAACTCGATCTGGGATTGGGTGTTCACAAACGCGTTCATCAGGGCGTCATTTTTGCAGATGAGCCCAAGGCGTTTTACCTGGCACCGGCAGGTGCAGATGATCTCATCTCCGAAGGAATGCAGGATTTTGTCGACCTTCTGTTTGTCGCCTTTGCAATCCCAGTAGATATTGAGGTGAATTCTGGTGATCAGCTCCTTCGGGCCCATGAGCGGATGAATTCCCAGGAAGAATTTCCAGTATTGCTTCCCGACCTCACAGTAGTACATGAGGCTGAAAATCGCCACGAATTGCAGGGCTTCCTGCATCGAGGTCTTCGGAACCAAAGCCAGGTCTTGCTCGCGACCTCTGTAAACGGCGCCGACATTGTCGAAGGATTTGAAACCCTTCAGTTCATCGAAGAAAGCCAGCGTCGCTGGCAAGGCGTGGCAGAATTTGGCGCGATCTTTTTCAGGACACACCGTGCAGGCCTGGAAGGCCGCCGCGGCTCTGATTTCAGCAGGAATCTGGTCTAGATTGGATTCGAAAACGTGCGCGAAGGCTTCGATCTTTTCGCGGGTGAGAACGATCCGTTTCCCCCCGGGAAAAAGAAGATAAAGCCCGCTCTGCTTGAACTCATCCACTCTGAATACCATTTTATCCTCCAATTGTTGGGAAACTGGATTTGAGGGTGGTGGTGGTACCTCCAGCGCAAGCGATAGACTCCGCCTTCACGGCTTTCATGCGGAGACAATCCGGTGGTTCGCTGGAAAATCTGGTGCTTTCGCGTGCAGATCGCGGGGTCGGACACACGCTCGGGTGGCTCGAATCGGCGGACCAAAGAGCAGTCGTTGTAAATTAATGGATACCACAGCCTTGATCCCTGCCGTCACTGAGACGCAATCCTAAGTGTCGTTTCACATTGCCTCAGAGTGAGCTTAATAATCTGCGCAGACCATGGGGTGTAACCCGTATCGATTCTGGATCCGTCCACAAATTGGTAAACGGGTATACGGAAAAGGAATCTCTTCGCGCAAAGTCGCGAAGCCGCGAAGCAGAAAGGACCATTCACCACGGATTTCACGGATCGCGCGGATGGGAACAGGACGACGTAGTCGGATGTAGGGCGGCGCCACCCGCCCCCACCGTTTGTCTCCGGCTGCATCAATCCGGCCAAGTTATCCCACCAGCGGGGGGAAGACCTGTGGTTCACATTCCGCCAGCCAATCCTCTCAGATGATCCGACAACGAATCAACGCACCCCCGTCGAAATCGTAGATCGCACACAGCCGGTGGTAGCCGTCAGCAATCACGACCTTACCCAACTGTGCATCTCTCATCAAAAGCAGAGGAGACCGACCTCGTTTACTTACCGAACACCTTCTTGATTTTGCCGACCTTTTTCTGGGCGTTGCCTTCGATCTGATCGCAATCTCCTTTGGCTTCCAGTCTGGGGTTTCCGACTGCCTTGCCGGCCTTTTCCTTGATCTTACCCGCAACAGCTTTTGCCGTGCCTTCGATCTTATCTTGAGTGCCCGATTTCACGTCGACTGATTTATCTTTTTGCATAGGCCAGCAGCTTGAACCAGAGATCGCGTAGGCAACATGGGGTGTTACCCCACGGAGCGGCATCAGATGATCCAATCGTTCTACAGGAGACAACGGAGAGCGGTCCGACGATTGGTATCCGTGAAATCCGCGTAATCCGCGGTCAAAATGGATCGGGATCGCGAGGACCCCGGAGACGGAGTTCACCGCGGATTTCACGGATCGCGCGGATGGGAGTCCACTCGCTTAGCCAGAACGACTGTTCTTGGAGCATGGCAATAATTTGCCCCATTTTAATAGCTGCCTCCTCGTAGGATGTCATTATGAAGACATTTCTGGCATTGTTCCTGTGTAGCGTCGTGCTCACCGTTGAATCCTTCGGGCGCCCCCTTACCGACGAGCACAATCAGCTGTACTCCCACTGGTCCGGATTCGCACCCGGCTCTTGGACAAAATACAAAGTCGACTTCTACACGGACAAGGGGGTTCTGGTGGAGCACAAGGTCAATTCGACCTTCCCCTCTGATGTCCGAAGCACGCTCAGGAACGTCACCGACGACAAGGTGGTGGTTCGGGTGGAGGAAAGCTATCGCGTCGGTGATTGGCTCACGCCAGAGTCTTCGGATGAAAATGAGACCTATTACACGCTGCTGACAGGTCAGTGGGCCAACTCCAGTATTCGTGAGGAATCCATCAGGTTGAACGGCGAGTGGCGCCCGTGCACTGTCGTCCTTACATCGTTCAACGAGGACGGTTCTGCGTTTGTATACACCGACTACTGGTGTGCCTCAGGCTTTCCATGCCCGGTGAGGACCGAGCACACGGATCTCGGCGGCGTTGTCCGTGCCACGGCGACGGCGTGGCACGACGAGTGACGACGCGCGAGTTCCGCGCCTTGTCAGTCGCAGTTGAGGAGGGTCAGCACCCCTCGCCCGAGGGGACTGAGCACGGGAATCCACGCCTCAACGCATTCCTGGATTCGTTCGAGGTCGATCGTGAGGCTGCCCTCCTTGTCCCCGCTGCCATCCCGAGCGCAGGCCGAGCATGGGATTTGGGCCAGCAGCTTGTTGAGTTGCGCGATCCGGTCCCCAGTCCAGTCGTTGCGAGGTTGGTAACAGTGACCGGAGAATTCCCGGTCGAAGAACTCATAGATCCGCAGCTCGATCTCCCGCTGGCCGAGAGGCACCAAGTAGCCTTCGGTGACTCTTTCCTCGCAGAGATATCCTCCGCACTGGTGCCCGTATTCGACCCCGGTCGGATATTCCACGATGAGGCACAACCCGAGGTCCCCCGCTCCATGCGAATCAAGAAAAACGTAGGGCTTGTTCATGCTGTGTGTGACAGACTATTCAGAGGGCATCAAAGCCTAGTGCGGCTCCGCCGCAATCGAAGTCGCGAGCAGGGTCTGGGGCAAGTTCAACCGGGGGTCCGGAAAGATCGGAGTTGACCGCGGATTACGCGGATACCTCCTGTAAAATGATTCCCGTTTGGCTGCATCTGTGAAATGAACCCTGATAGGATCCGCAGCCTATGTCAGCAAACACGTCGGGCTGCTGCTGCGCAACGGCGGGCCAGGAAGGAAATGGTTGGAGGAACTCAAAAAGGTATAAGGTGAACATGACCCTTTCGGATCGGCTCCCGTCCTCCTGCGGATCAACTCGCCACGGCCCGCCGCCTTGAGCGAATCGCAGTACGCGGCGGTGCGCCGGTCCTGCCAGACGATCGCGTTGGCCACGGGCTCCGACGTCCGGCGATCCCAAAGGACCGTCGTTTCGCGCTGGTTGGTGATGCCGATCCCGGCGAGATTGGATGGATTCAGGCCGGCGCGAGCGAGCGCAAGCCGGATCGTTGCGGCATGCGTGGCCCAGATTTCCCGGGGATCATGCTCCACCCAGCCGGGCTTCGGGTAGATCTGGCGGATCTCCCGTTGCGCGGTGCCCTCGATCCGGCCAGCCGCATCGAAGATGATCGTGCGCGAGCTGGACGTGCCCTGGTCGATTGCCAGGAGGTGGGTCAACGGAGGGCGGGAGCGGTCGGGCGCCGGCGGTTTCATTTCAAGGGCCTGCCCCTACTCCAGCGGACAAGTCAGGAACGGTAAAGACCGTTTCGATTGCCAATCCGTTTCGCTCGGCGTGAGCAGGCAGCCGGGTCTGCAGCCCGCCGGGCGATTCGCCACCAGTTACGTCGGCGTCGCAGGGCATCTGTAATCAGACGCAGAGGTTCGGCTGTTTCGAAAGAGCGACGACAATGAAGATGTCAAATCCTTAATTCTACCCAAATTTGGGTATTCTGAGGGCTTCACGGTTGGCCGGGGAATTTCTAGAAATGATCGCGTTACCCGCGATCCCCATGAAATATTCCCGAGATTGTTTTCGCTTCGCCGCAGGCATTTGCCTTCTCGCGCTTGCGCTGCCAGCCCGCGCTGCCGATTCAAACACGCCTCCCGCGGCTTCTTCGACGGACCCGGTGCAAATCGAAACTGCACTTATTGTGAAAGCCCATGCGGCGGCGCGGGCGGGCGGAGCGGCCGACGTCGATAGCCTCCTTGCAAGCGCTTCACCGCTCCCGGATTGCGTTGCGCCAAGTGTCCTTCTGGCGCGCCGGACAACGGCGGTGTGCGGGTGGCTTCAGAGCGATAACGAATACGGCCGCGCCATAAAGATCGCGCGGAGTTCCCTGGGCCGCCTCGCGGCGATGAAAGAGACAAATGACGCCGATCGCGCTGAGCGCCTCTACTGGGAGGCGTTCCTTGTAGGGAGGATCCTCGATCAAAAGGCCAAGGCGGTCACACTGCTTGAGGCTGCGCGCAAGATTGCGCCTGAGGACGAACGCACAGCAGAACTCGAACTCGATTTCGCAAAGGCGCTCGCCGCGTTCGGCCGCTAATCCCGTCGGAGACGTTCAACCCCTTTTCATCGTGAGGACTCTCATTCCCTTTCTAGTTGCCCTTTGCCTCGCAGTGTCGCTCCGAGCGCAACAATTCGACAATCCAGTCACTATTCCGGTCACATACTACGGCTATGCCAACAAGGGTGCCGGGACGGCCACGTTTTCATTCGGCTCCGAATTGGGCGCAGTAACCACAGGCACGAGCTCGGGATATCCTGGCAGCCTATTCTACTCTTCTCCGGTTACGGCTTACATTATTCCGGGCAAAGACTATAGCGTTACGGTTAATGCCAATAATAACACGCTGGTCACGTATGTCGATTTTCTTCCCGTTGACGGATGCGTCGTTTACATAAACCACATCAAGACGAATAACTTCTCGCTTGGCCGGACCTACACGATCACACTGCGACTGGAAAAGCTGAATGATCTGACGAACTCCATGGCGGGCAAGCGCGGAGGCGAGTGTTCTTCCTTTCCCGAGGACAAACCGATCTGGTATATTGGCCTCGGCTCGACACGCTACGGGAAGCTGGCCGGCGCACTCGGATTCAGGGCTCCTTCAATCACGTCGGCACTCTATAACACGTCGTCCCTTATCTGCGGACTCGAGGATAGTGGCGAGGTCTCAATTACGCGTGACGGCAACGGCTACATCACCCAAGTGCAGTCAAGAGATGTGGTTCTGAATGTCAGTGCCTATAACCAATACGGCACTTCTTATACGATAGACGCGTGTCAGCCGGCGACTCCGGCAACGCCATTCATCACGTACACGGTCAGCCAATATTCCGACCCATACGGATCGAACGGGATACGTATCGACAAGGCCGAGGCGTCAGGTACCGGCAGTACGGGGGCCACTTGGACGACTGTCCTTCAGCAGACAAGCACGGGCTGGCGAAAGTACGATTGGCAGCAGAGTTTCAGCAACACCAACAATGTGGTCGTCACGACAGTGAATGGCAGCACATCGACGGTGAACTACGGCGACGTCGGCAATTCGCAGTCACTCACGAAGGTAAAGACGTATACTACGATAAACGGCCATACGGAGCTCGCCAGCTCAACAAACGGAGGCGCAAACGCCTCCACTTATAGCTACTATGCGAGTAATGGTGGCTCGGGATGGACGGGAGCGGTCAGCTCCGTTGTCGGTCCAACGGGAAACTGGACGGCGTACGACTACTATAACGGCGTGAATAGCTCCAACGCTGGGCAAATCTTCCATATTTATCGGCCATGGCTGGATTCGCCGGCAAGTCCATCCTTTTCGGCCAGCAGCGGCACTGTGGAGACTTACACCTATACCGGCAATTACGATGGCGCCACGACGGCACCGGCGTCGCGGGTTTTGACTATCAACGGAACCACCGCAGGGGAAACCACGTGGTCCTATAACTGGTCTTATGGGAGCGCTAATTCGCACACGATCTCCCAGATTGTTGAGCACGACTACAGCGCCTCCGGCAGTTACCTCACAACGACTACGGAAGCCTACCTTCCCAACGATGCAAACGGCTTTTTCCAGCGCCAGCCGCACTCGGTGACACGACCGGATGGAACCAAGGACTCTTATGCGTACTATTTTGGAACTTGGGACGCGAGCACTAGCTCCTTCTCCGCAAGTTCTTCCGGCAACGACCGGTGTGTTCTGGTGTTTCACGGGCAAAACGCTTCCGGGCTTGGTTCCGGCTCGGGCGCGACCCCAGTTAGCTCATGGTCGATTGGCTCTACCGCTTGGACACTCGACACGGTTTATCTCGTTCCGAATCTCTCAACTGTCACAGAAACGGTTATCGACACCCGCGGTCACACGGTTTTCAAAGCGGAAGATATCTACAATGGCAGTGGCCTCGAACGAATTTCGGGGACGGCCAATACCTTTAACGGCAATAATCTCCTTATCAACGCCAAGGACATCACCAGAAGCGTTTCTGTATCTGGCGGCGACGTCTCTATGAGCTACACCTATACAGGGTCGTTGCTTACCGGCAGGACGGATCTTGACGGGACGCTGACCACATGGACGCCGGACAGCTACCTAAGAACGACCTCGATCACGACAACTTCGGGTAACACAGCGAATTATCCAACCGTCACTCAAAATTTCACTTACTATAGTTCGAACCTCAAAGAGACGGGCCAAGAAACCGCAGGGTCGCCGACAACGACAACCTACGTCTATGACACCGCCGCGCGCTATTTGAGCGTTTCGGTGCCAAACCCGAACGGCGGCAGCCTGACGACAAGCTACAGTTACCCGTCTGGAACGCAAACTACGGTCACGCTGCCCACTGGTGCAACCCAGACCACCGATCTATACCTTGAGGGCAAGACGGCCGACCAGACGGGATCCGCGCAGGTGCCGGTCTATTACGACTACTCTGTCAATTCGAGCGGGAATGTGATCAAGACTGTACGCCACGACGCCAACAAGACCAACGGATGGCTGGAGGAGACTGACGATTGGCTTGGTCGGGTAGTCCTCCAGCGCAGGCCGGAGTGGAACTGGACCAATCAGAGTGACGCGATCCTCGATCGGAATTATAGTTACAACAGCGTTGGTCAGCTCTCCTCGCTTGCAACGAGGGACGAACATAATGGATCGAACCTCGTATTGCCCGTACATTACTATCTCTATGGCAATATGGGCCTGTTAGTAGAAGAAGGCGACGACGTAAACAACAATGGCCAACTGGACGCCAGTTCAAACGACCGTATCACTCTTTACAGCAAAACTTTCTACAAAGACACTTCCGGGTATAATGGATGGATTCGCAACGATCAAACACAGATCTACAAGACAATCAATGGCACGGATTTAACGACGGTATCCGAGGTCCATACTCGCTATACTAGCTTCCACAACGGGGTGATGTATGGAACCGCACGGGTTCTCTCCGATATGGTCACAATAGACTCGAGTGGCTTGGCTGCAGTGGATTGGGTCTGGTCCGATTCTGGAACGCAGACAACGACCCACGCTCAAGGCGTGCAGTCGGCGGCCACGCAATCCGCACTATCTGTGGCGCAGAATGGACACCTGATATCGGACCAATCGATTAGCGGCGTCATTAAGGACTATTCCTATAACTCTGTCGGACAGCTGTGCACCACAACCGAGGCCACGACGAATGCCGCAGTTAGCTATCAGTATTACTCGGGCACGGACTATCCGTCCAGCGTCACTTCGACGACTGGACAGTCATCCACCACGACGTCCAGCTACGCCTATTCCTGGAATTCGTCTGCTCAGACTAGCACGGTGGCGGTCACAGATGGAGCAAACAATGTGGCCTACACCGAATCGAACGCTCTGGGGCTGCCGATTCAAACATGGGGTACGGCTGTCCAACCCGCCAAGACTGACTATGACGCCTATGGCCGCCGGACGGCGATCACCACCTGGCAGACCGGCACTTTCTCGGGTTCCACATGGCCAAGCCCGGAGCCCTCCGGTGGCAATACGGTCCAGTGGACCGTTGATTCGTCCACGGGGCTTGCGACGAGCAAGAGCTTCCCGAATAGCAGCGCGGTAAACTTCACGTACAATGCACGCGGCCAACTTCATACCCGGGAGTGGGCTCGCGGGACGACGACGACATACACCTATTTCGACACCTCGGGCAGCCAAACTGGCGAACTCCAAAGCCAAACCTACAGCGACTCGACGCCTTCGGTAAGCTACACGTATACTCGTTGGGGAGCGCCTGCTACCGTGAACGACGCTTCGGGAAGCCGCACGTTTGACTACAGGAGTGATCTCAAGGTGAGCACTGAATCCCTGGACTCGACTTTCTACAATGGGCGCGTCTTGACGACGACCTACGATCCGAACGTGCCAGGCCGACCCAATGGCTATAGCTTTAATGGTGGAGTCACGGTTGGACTGACGCTGGGGTACGACGCCGCCACGGCACAAGTAAGCTCCGTAACAGGCACCTTGGGCGGAGCGAGTACCACATTCAACTTCGGCTATGCGGCAGGCACTGACTGGGTGGATTCCGTGACCAACGGTAGCTACACGCGCTCCATGCCGCTTGTTCAGAAATACGATGTAATATCAAGCGCAACGACGACCTGGGGCGGAAGCCAGCTCGGAAATTTCGTGGCGAAATTCAACGATGTTCGGGGCTTATGCACCGGCCAAGACAGCGGATCGTCGTCCGGGGCCCCCGCTGGTAGCTGGTCAAAGGTTTTGGGTCTTGGTGACGGGCTTACCTTTGGGGATTCCACGTTGGACCCCTTTGGTCAGCTTACGAATGTTCCCACCCCCTCTTGGCAGGGCACGCCGGGAACACAGAGCCTGTCAGCCAGGAATTTCGGCTGGTCCTACGATTTGGCGGGGAATCGGACGGCCGAAACTGGAGCGGCGCCGACGACCTATAGCACCGCCGACACCAATCCCAACGCATACGGCAGCCTAAACGAATACGAATCGATTACAGGCGCCTTGGGCGAGAGCACGCTCACCTACGATGCCGATGGAAACCTCACTCAAGACGGCACCTGGACCTACGGCTATGATGGCGAGAATAGGCTTACGTCCATGACGCGCTCAGGACAGTCCCTGAGCTTTGTCTATGATTGTCTATCCCGGCGAATCCGCAAGACGGTCGCCGGAACCGGAGCGACCGACTTGAAGTTCGTCTATTCGGGTTGGCAATTGGTGGCGGACCTCAATGCGGATGGCTATAACATTACTCGCAGTTACGTCTGGGGGCCCGATTTCAGCGATGCCCGCGGCGCGGCTGGCGGCGCAGGCTCGCTGCTTGCAATCTACAACCCGGGCTACACACTAACCTACGCAATGCCGGACGCCCGTGGAAACATCGTCGGTCACATTGATGCGAGCGGCTCGCTGCTCGCGGCCGTCGAGTTCACGCCATACGGACGAGCCATAAATTCAGTCGGCTCGCTCGGCAGCTATCCGATCGGTTACTCAGGTCACTATACTGACTGGGAGACAGGCTTGGTATACTACGGTTGTCGCTACTACAATCCTAAGCATGGACGCTTCATCAACCGCGACCCCATCGAAGAAGCTGGTGGACTCAATCTGTACGGGTTTTGCGGCAATGACGCTATCAACCGCTTCGACGTGAATGGGAACTCCTGGCTCTCCAAGCTGTGGGATCACACCATCCTCAAGATCGGGCAGCAGGCAGCGATCAACTGGGATCATGGGAGAAGTGATATTGAATTGGGCGCGGCGATTGTCGCTTCGGTCTTCGTCGGATGGGAGGTGGCAGGGTTGGTTGATCAGGAAATACTGGCTGCGACCTACGACGTGACCTTTGCCCAAGCGGCGTCTCTCACTGGAATTTCTGGTCTGGAAACCACTACGTCGATAGTGGCATCAGGCGTTGCTGGTGGGGCCGCCGGGGGATTTGTCAGCGGGACTTCACTGGCTGCCATAAGCGGGCAACATCTTGGGGTGGCATTGCAGGATGGGCTGAAGGGTGCGGAATATGGAGCCTTGCAAGGCGGAATCACCGCGGGAGCCAATCTTCTGAATAGCGATCTTGGATTCAGTAGCGCACCAACGCTGAGTCTTGGTTCGCCGGGGAAGGACCTGTCCTATGTTGGATTGAAGGGACTCGAAGGCGCCGTCACCGCAAAGTTGTATGACAAAGACGCCAGTGTTGGATTTTGGACTGGAATAGCGTCGGGTTTCTCATCCATCAAACCAACGTGGAATTGGGAGGAAAATGCCTTGGAGCAGGGAGTAATCGGAGGGCTCGGTTCAATGAACAAGGAAGGCAAAGGGTTCATGACTGGGTTCTGGTCAGCCGAAGCCAAGGCTGGGGATAGCTATCTAAACGGTGTGTTCGCAGACGATTCGCCATGGGTGAAGTACCCAGCAGAAATCGCGACAAATGCGATGATCCAGGGATCGGTCGGTAGGTTCGGAGGGAAGGACTTCAGTGCTGGACTCTTCTCTGGGGGGACCTCTGAAGCACTGAGTTTGTCGCTTGGCGAACTTGAAAGCGGAAACCCGGGAAAAGGCCCATCTGTGGCGGGTCCAACGAATAGCATGTTCAAGCTATTGACGCCAAAGGTCACGAAAAAGGGCGTTACGTATCCATTAAACAGCATTACCGGAGGCTATTGGGCGCTGGGTGCGTCGTGGGACCAACTGTGATGAGTGCGACTTACAAAAATGGCTCGTGTTTGGTCTGTGGGCTACTGCTCTTCTTGCTGGGTGGCTGCAGCACACCGCTTCCAAATTCATTGGTGCCGAATGGCTCTAGTGTCTGGCTTGGTTCGGACCAAGGGACCGGGCGATGGTCGATGAAGCCGGGTGATGCAAATATAGAAATTGATGGTGTTGATTCGGTGGAAGGAAAGTTTCCGCCTCTAGGATACTTGGACACAACTGCCGACTTAAGTACTCCGCTTCACCTTGTCCCTGGAAGACACTCAATTGATCTGGCGATGTACGCGGTATTTCCAGTGAATATGGGGCCAACCCATGTTTCAGAGTCGGTTGAGACTAAGGGATCGGGCTCCATCGACGGACTATTTCTCGCAAATCACGCCTATCGCATTACTGCGCTGTGGATTAACGGTTCCGCTCATGGCTCTGGCACCTTTGATGTTACGCTTTGGGATGTGACGCAGTCGGACGACTCGCCGGCTAGAGTACAGTCATGGATTTTTCGCGGCGGGCAGGTTCAAGGTCCGACTCATTATGTTTCGCCATAGTCGCAACTACGGTCTATCCGTCCGCATCCGCTGTGAGGTTGGGAAACAAAGACTTGTTTCCCAATTTATGGCGACACCCTACCCCTTGCGTGGGCGCAACGATTGCTGGAGCGACCGAGGCGGCCCGGAAGCGCGCCAGTGGGCGTTCCCAGCCGCGGCCGAGACCGGCTGCGGGAAAGCACCGGCAAAGCGGCCGGAAACCGGCCACGATGATGCCGGCAAGCGCGCGGCAAATGCCCGGCCAACGGGCCGGAAACCGGCCCGCGGTGAAACCGCCAACCGCCCAGGGGAATGCGCCGGGAACGGAAGCCGGCCGAGCGCCGGAAGTGAGGGGCAAGTGATGGCGGTTGAGGGCGCGAAACCGGCGCGGCCGGACGCTGGATCGGCGGCTCGGGGCTTGGCCCTCGGGGATGCCGCCACGTCCGGCGCGCCCCGCTCAACCGGCTTTTTGCAAAGCGGCTTCAAGCATGGCGGTGACCATTTTTTGCTGGGCGCGTGGGAGCTTTGAAAGCCGCTCGGTGAGGTGGGCGATTTGCGGGGTGGGCCCGGGCTTGCGCGGGGCCTTGGTGTCGCTGCCGAGCAGGTCGTCGAAGCCGACGCCGAAGAACGTAGCCGCCTTGGCGATGAACTCGGCGCTGGGGTTGTGGGCGGCGCGTTCGTAATAGACAATCGCGCTGCGGGTGGTGTCGAGCTGGGCGGCCAGGGCGGATTGGCTCAGGCCGCGCTCGGCGCGCAAGGCGGCGAGACGCCGGCCGAACTTTGGGGCGGGTTTGGTGGTGGGACGACCTCCGGGCATGTCGGCATTATACGGGTCAAATCCTAAATTGCCTGTTTGCGCTTGCATAGTTGCCTGCTTAAATAGACAACTAAAACCCGAGATGCAAAAGGCAACATCGGACTTGACGCCCGGCGGCGGAAAACGGCCCGACTTCGAGGCGATCAAGGGGGCGGTGGATCTGGTCGCCGTCATCCAGGCTGCCGGGGTGGAACTCAAACGCGAAGGCAAGGATTGAGCCGATCCGAGGGGGTCAGGTTGTACCTTTTACCTCGGCGACACCTCCGCCCAACGCCCCCGCCGACGAAGTTCCTGCCGCCGTCCACGCCCAAGAAACTTTAGAGCCGATCCGAAGACGTCACGTCTTGACTCTTGACGAGCTCCACCGGCGCGCGCCCAGCCGGAACGAAGTAGATGCCGCCGTACACGCCCAAGAAACTTTATGCCGCATCGGCTCTCTCGGCCGAGCTCCCTGGCGGCTCGGCGTTCGTGCCTGGTCGTTCGCGGGTGCTCACTCCGGCGGCACCGCCGAAGCGACATAAAGTTGTCTTGGTCGCTCCCGGCTGCGGCGGCTTCAAGGCGTCGGGGACCCCGGCCGCCCCGTCGCCTGCAGCCGCCTTGCCCTCGCGTTGCTCGGGCGGCACATCAGCGTGGGGCGCGCGCATTCAACCCCGCTCCGGCTTCGCCTTCGCTCGCAACCGGCCCGCTTGGTGGCGGGCCTTTCTTCCAGCCGCACCGGCACGCCTGCGCTGCTCCCGGCCTCCGTGGCGTTCGTCGCTGTGGCGCTCGCGGCCATCGCAGCCAACGCTCCTTCCGCCCCAGCTGGCCGTTGCGCGGCTCGGCGACCCGGTGCGCCTTTGTTGACGCCTACGGCCCCTCGCTTTGGCGCGAGCGGCCGCCCGGTTGCGCGCGCCTAGCCCGCGCGCTTTTGAATCCGCCGCGCTCCCGCGCGGCTCAGGATGCCTTCGCCTGACCGACGAAGGCCTCGACGACCGACAGGATTTTTTCCTGCTGGCGCTTCGGCAGCTTGGAAACGGCGGTGAAGGCCAGCCGTGCGCGGCCGGCCGGGGCTGAGGTGGCCGCTTTGGCGTGCGGGTTTGCACCGAGCAGCACGTCCACGGAGACGCCGAGAATCTCCGCCATCTTCGGCAGCACTTCGCCGCGCGGTGCGACGCCGGTGCGCTCCCAGAAACTCACGTTGGAGAGGCCGATCCGAGGGGGTCAGGTTGTACCTTTTACCTCGACGACACCTCCGACCAACGCCACCAGCGCGCGCCCCCCGCCGATGAATTGATCGCCGCCGTCCACGCCCAAGAAACTTTATGCCGCATCGGCTCTGCGCCGAGGGAAAATTGAAAGGGTCATGTTTTGTATATTGTAGTTGACGCGGAAGAAACACTGCTGTCCAAAACAGGCTGAAAAGGGGCTGATTTCGGGTTGAGCTCACTCTGGAGGGAAAAATCCGCGGAAAACAGGTTGGGGGGGGCCGACGCGGTGGCCGGATGCTATCCAAGATCCATGGCGAGCTGCGTTTCGGGCGGCAACTGCGGTGGCGTTTGCAGAGGCCGCTCCAGCCATGCCCAGAGGTCTCGGTAGCTGAACAGATTCCAGCGCAGTAGAGCGATCAGGTGTGAGAGAACCCAGGTGCAGCGGGATTTGAATTGGAGGTATTTGACGAGCAGGATGGTGATCAGTGCCGTCCAGATCTGGATGCGCACGGCATTGGCGCTGGTTCCGACGAAGGTTTTGATTCGCAGGTTTTGTTTGAGCGCCTTGAAGAACAGCTCGATTTGCCATCGTTGTTTGTAGATGGCGGCGATCGTGGCAGCAGCCAGATCCAGCCGGTTGGTCAGCAAGACCATGATGTCCTGTTTGTCTTCCCGCCACACTTCAATCCGCCGATAGGTCTGCCAGATCGTCCGGCCGGCCGTGATGCACTGGAACTGAATGAGTTCGTCGCGCCGGATCCGGCCCTCGTCGGCTTTCCGCAGGGTTTTCATCACGAAGTATTCGGCGTTGCTTTTGAGCCGGGTAACGAAGCCGACCTTCTCCAACGACCAAGCCTCGAAGAGACGGTAGTCCGTATACCCCCGATCAATAACCACGATGCTTCCCGGCGGCAGGATCAGTCCCTGGGCGACAGTCACATCGGCGACCGCACCCTCGGTGATATGCCCAAACACCGGCAGGGATCGATCCAAGGGGTCATGCCGCTATTATTTCGTTGACAGACGCGATGCTCCGGCCAATACAACTACACGGTGCGAAATCTAGGCATTGGATACCCAAGCCCGACCTATATTGTGATTAGCTCGCTTAAGATCTCGTCCATCGCAAGATTAGCGGCATGACCCCTTAGGATTGGTTTCGAAGAACCAGACAGCGAGACCAACTTCCGGGGCCTCAGGCGAATCAAGGACAATGACGGCTCTTACGTGATTCTGGAGGACACCACAACCCTTCCGGACGGGCGAACCGACACGCACACGACGAAGATCGGCGCCTACCTCCTGTAAATGATTCCCGTTTGGCTGCATCTGTGAAATGAACCCTGACAGGATCCGCAGCCTATGTCAGCAAACACGTCGGGCTGCTGCTGCGCAACGGCGGGCCAGGAAGGAAATGGTTGGAGGAACTCAAAAAGGTATAAGGTGAACATGACCCTTTCGGATCGGCTCCCCAAGCATGGAGGCAATCCATAGCAGCCGGCCGCCTTCAAGAACGAACACTGAAGGTCAACTCCGTCGCAACATTCGGCGTGCGAGTCCGAGCAGACAAAGAAGGCCGTAAAACCAAACGCTTGGCGCGCCTCCACCACCGCCACCACCTCCTCCGCCGCCTCCACCACCGCCACCGGAAGGACCTCCGTTGCTGGCGGCGGTGACCGTCAGCGTCGCCGCGCTGCTGGTCACGCTCCCCATTACATTGGAGACCACGACGGAATAGCTTCCCGCATTGCCGGACTGGGCGTTTAAGACGCTGCAGGAACTGCCCGTGGCGCCGCTGATTGCGGATCCGCCAAAGTACCACTGGTACGTGACTCCCGGACGCCCCGAAGCGGTGACCGTGAATTGGACACTGCTGCCTGCGGTCACCGTCTGGCTTTGCGGTTGCGTCTGAATGGCGGGAGCTGCCGCCAACAGACCGACGCGCACAGTATGATTATCCGTATCGGCGATGTAGAGATTGTTGCTGCTGTCGACAGCAATGCCTGCCGGATTGAAGAACCGAACCGCCGATCCCATTCCGTCGGCGCTCCCGCTGGTCCCAGCCAAGCCTGCCAGGGTTGTGACTGCCCCCGTGGACGGGACCACCTCGCGTATTGTGAAGTTCTCGGTGTCGGCCACGTAGACGTTTCCAGACGAATCGACGGCCAGGTCCGACGGTGAGTTGAAGCGGGCTGCGCTGCGAATGCCGTCGGAGTCGCCGTAGGTGCCCGCCAAACCCGCGAGCGTGCTGACCTGGCCGGAAGACGATATGGCCCGGATTGTGTGGTTGTGCTCAAGGAGGGGTCGAACCCCGATGCATTGACGTTCGCGGATCGCTGTCAACCCAGAAGCCATCCCGAGATCGGCAACCGCATCCTGCTGCGGCGAGCCCGCCAACCCGTGTGGACCCGATTGCCCACGGATGGCCTTCCAGCCGCACGCGGGACGAACGTGGCGAAGAGTCACTCTGCCGCTTTAACTGCGAGCCAAACCGTTTTGTTTCCCCTGAGGCCAAAATCGAACACATACAGCGAGTCTTCAGCGCCAATATAGCAGGCGGCGCCATGGACCGCCGCCCCGCCCGGCACGCGATCATAATTCAACGGATTCCCCGCCACAACATCTGCCG
>Ga0265316_10000797_pt1 | contig 34790 bp, 24 predicted proteins | sample 4522metaG_FD_202092 | JGI IMG/M metagenome (GOLD analysis project Ga0265316, IMG submission 202092) | Rhizosphere microbial communities from Carex aquatilis grown in University of Washington, Seatle, WA, United States - 4-5-22 metaG | ecosystem: Host-associated > Plants > Roots > Rhizosphere >...
GGCAGACGCAGAGTCCGGGGACGAACCTGTTCACGACGGTGGCAAGCGACGGGAGTTTGAGCGCGACGAACAGCTTTACGGTGACGGTGCTGGAGGTAAACCAGCCGCCGGTGCTGCCGGGGCAGGGTAACCGGACATTGAGCGGAACGCAAAGCCTGACGGTGACCAACACGGCGGGCGAGCCGAACATTCATTCGGTGACAGCGGGGTATCAGCTGACGGGGCCGCTGGGTGCGACGATTGATGCCAATGGAGTGATCCGGTGGACGCCGTCGGTGGGGCAGGTGCCCGGGTTGTACCCGATGACGACGGTGGTGAGCAACAACGACGCGTCCGATCTGGTCAATCCGCAGTTGAGCGCGACGAACAGCTTTACGGTGACCGTCAACGCGATCCACAACGGGCCGGGATTGGGAGTGGTGAGCAACCAGGTGGTGAACGAGCTGACCCTGTTGACGGTAACGAATACGGCCAGCGACAATGACATACCGCTGTTGCCGTTGAGCTACACGCTGGCGGTGACGAATCTGGGGAACAACGGCGTGGTGACCAACGCGGTGATCAGCAGCAACGGGGTGATCACGTGGACGCCCGGGCAGACGCAGAGTCCGGGGACGAACCTGTTCACGACGGTGGCAAGCGACGGGAGTTTGAGCGCGACGAACAGCTTTACGGTGACGGTGCTGGAGGTAAACCAGCCGCCGGTGCTGCCGGGGCAGGGCAACCGGACATTGAGCGGGACGCAAAGCCTGACGGTGACCAACACGGCGGGCGAGCCGGACATTCATTCGGTGACAGCGGGGTATCAGCTGACGGGGCCGCTGGGTGCGACGATTGATGCCAATGGAGTGATCCGGTGGACGCCATCGGTGGGGCAGGTGCCCGGGTTGTACCCGATGACGACGGTGGTGAGCAACAACGACGCGTCCGATCTGGTCAATCCGCAATTGAGCGCGACGAACAGCTTTACGGTGACCGTCAACGCGATCCACAACGGGCCGGGATTGGGAGTGGTGAGCAACCAGGTGGTGAACGAGCTGACCCCGTTGACGGTAACGAATACGGCCAGCGACAATGACATACCGCTGTTGCCGTTGAGTTATGGCCTGAGTGTAGTGACGGTGACCAATCAGGTGGGGAACAGCGTGGTGACCAATGCGGTGATCAGCAGCAACGGGGTGATAACGTGGACGCCGAGTGAGCCGCAGGGGCCCGGGGTGTACGTGTTTACGACGGTGGTGAGTGACGGGAGCCTGAACGCGACGAACAGCTTTACGGTGACGGTGAATGAGGTGAATACACCTCCAACCCTGATACTGCCATCCAATACGAATATTGTGGAGCAGGCGGCGTGGAGCGCAGTGGCGACGGCCACCGATTCGGATATTCCAGCCAACCCGCTCACCTTTGCGCTGGTGTCGGGACCAGCCGGGCTGACGGTGACGACCAATGGGGTGATCAATTGGACGCCGACGCAGGCACAGGCACTCAACACCTACACGGTGACGATCAGTGTGACGGACACCAATATGTTCGCCGTGAATGCAAAATCATTGAGCGCGACGAACAGCTTTATGGTGACGGTTAACGTGGCGAGCAACGATTTCCGGATTATTTCAATCACGACCACCAATGGAGTTGCGACGGTTGTTTGGACATCGGTTGCGGGGAATTATTACCGGTTACAATACAAGGACAGCCTGACAGTGGCGGGCTGGACCGACGTAATGCCGGATATACAGGCAACCGGTCAGACGACCAGCACGACCAACATGCTTGGCAACGCAACCCAACGCTTCTTCAGAGTCCTGTTGGTGCCAAACGGGCCGAATTTGCCGAATCAGAGCAATCTGGTGGTAAACGAGCAGACCCAGTTGCTGGTAACCAACAGCGCGGTGGATCACAGTGCGCCGCCTTCGGCGTTGAGCTATACGCTGGCGGTGACGAATGTGAACAACAACAGCGTGGTGACCAACGCGGTGATCGATACCAATGGGGTAATTACGTGGACACCGACGGAAGCCCAGGGTCCCGGCACGTACGTAATCACGACGGTTGTCAGTGACGGGAGCTTGAGCGCGACCAACAGCTTTACGGTGACAGTCAACGAGGTGAACGTGGCGCCGGTGCTGCCGGCTCAGGGCAATCTGACGATCAGCGGGTTGACGGCGGTGGTGGTGACCAACACGGCGAGTGACAGTGACATTCCGGTGAATCCACTGGGATATGTGCTGACCGGGCCGCTGGGCTCAACGATCGACACCAACGGGATCATCCGGTGGACGCCGACAGTGGACCAGGTGCCGGGGGTGTACCCGTTCACGACGGTGGTGACGGATACGAACGTGTATGCGGTGAACGCGCAGGATTTGAGTGCAACAAACAGTTTTACGGTGACGGTCCAGCCGGTGCATAACGGTCCGGGTTTGGGGGTGGTGAGCAATCAGACGGTGACTGAACTGACGCTGTTGACGGTGACGAACACGGCGATTGACAGCGACATACCGGCGCTGCCACTGAGTTACACGCTGGTCAACCCACCGGCGGGCGCCGGGATCAGCAGCAATGGCGTGATTACCTGGATGCCCAGCCAGGCCCAGGCGCCGGGCACCGCCGTGATCACGACGGTGGTGAGCGACGGGAGTTTGAGCGCAACCAACAGCTTTACGGTGATGGTCAACGTGGCGAGCAACGATTTCCGGATTATTTCAATCACGACCACCAATGGGGTTGCGACGGTTGTTTGGACATCGGTTGCGGGGAATTATTACCGGTTGCAATACGAGGACAGCTTGACGACGACGAATTGGAACAGTGTAACGCCGGACGTGCAGGCGACCAATCAGACGACCAGCACGACCAATGTGCTGGGCGGTACCGCACAGCGCTTCTACCGGATCATGTTGGTGCAGCCAACAAATTTGCCTCAGCCGACCATTCAATCCATCAGTCTGACCAATGGCGTCAGCACCATCACTTGGAGTGCCTTACCGCCTCATGTTTACCGTTTGCAGTACAATGGGAATTTGGGTTCCACAAATTGGAGCTCTGTCGTTCCGGACGTCACCGCAATCAGCCAGACGGCCGTCACCACAAATAGCGTGGGTGCTGCGATACAACGCTTTTACCGGGTCCTTGTCGTGCAGTAAGAAGGACCACATGGTTCCGCCGGGAATGGAAATCGCCGTGGAGCAAGTCATCACTTTATCTCGCGCTCGAAACCCAGACATTCGCACGGACAACAGGTAATATCGAACGGCCCTTTTCGGGATAAATTAACGGACCGTGCGTTGTCGACCTCAACCAAAGAAACGATTCATTTATGATTCCAATCGCAAAACCTTTTCTCGATGAACAGGAAGCGGACGCCGTTCGACGTGTGATCCGCTCCGGCTGGATCACCCAGGGGCCGGAGGTCGCCGCATTCGAGCGGGAATTCGCCGATAGTGTTGGCGCTCCGCAGGCGTGCGCCGTTTCCAGTTGCACCACGGCCCTGCATCTGGCGTTGCTGGCTGCGGGGGTTCGCCCCGGAGACGAAGTGATTACCGTGAGTCACTCGTTCATCGCCACAGCCAACTGCGTGCGTTATTGCGGGGCGACGCCGGTGTTTGTGGACATCCACCCCGAGACGTTCAACATCGACCCGGACCGGATTGAGGCCGCTGTCAGTCCGCTGACCCGGGCCATTCTGTGCGTCCACCAGATAGGCATGCCCTGTGATCTCGCCCGACTGGCCCGGATCGCAACCCGGCATTCGCTTCCGCTGATTGAGGACGCCGCGTGTGCGATTGGCAGTGAAATTCTGTGGGACGGCAGGTGGGAGCGCATCGGCCGGCCCCATGGCGATGCCGCCTGCTTCTCTTTTCATCCGAGGAAGGTTCTTTCCACCGGCGACGGCGGAATGATCACGACGAAACACAAGGAATGGGACGCCCGGTTTCGCCTGTGGCGGCAACACGGAATGTCCGTGCCGGACACCATCCGCCACGCCTCCAATTCCATTATTTTTGAAAGTTATCCGGAACTCGGTTTCAATTACCGCATGACCGACGTGCAGGCGGCCATCGGGCGCCAGCAATTGACGCGTCTCCCTGACCTCATCAGCCGCCGCCGTGAACTGGCCGCTGCCTACCGCTCGCTCCTTGCGAATGTTTCCAACCTGCGTCTCCCCACCGAGCCCGAATGGGCGCGAAGCAACTGGCAGAGTTATTGTGTCCGGCTATTGGGAGGGCTGGATCAACGGCACGTCATGCAGGCCATGCTGGATCGGAAAATTGCCACCCGCCGGGGAATCATGTGCAGCCATCGGGAACCGGCCTACCCGGCGGGCTCCTGGCGATCGGCCGGCCCCCTTTCCGAAAGCGAACGCGCCCAGGATGAATGCATTCTGCTTCCACTTTTTCATCAACTGACGAGCGAAGAACAACGGTTCATCGCATCTGAACTCCGGGCGGTGCTGGCCGCCCAATGCGGCGCGTGAAAAATACCGGTGCGCTGGTTTCGCGATCCTTTCACTTTCCATGCAACGATACGACTACGCCATAATCGGAGGAGGAATCGTCGGCCTGTCTGTCGCCTGGGCGATTCTGGAGCGGCAGTCACGTGCCCGCATAGCGGTTCTTGAAAAGGAGTGTGACTGGAGCCGGCATCAAACCGGCCGGAACAGCGGAGTCATTCACTCCGGCATTTACTACAAGCCTGGCAGTCTCAAGGCGAAGTTGTGCCGGGAAGGAAACCGCCGGCTGCTTGAATTTTGCAACACCCACGGCATTCGCCACGAGGTCTGCGGCAAGGTCATTGTTGCCACCACGGAATCCGAGCTTCCCTTGTTGGAAAAACTTCATGCCCGGGGCGTCGAAAACGGGTTGCCCGTCAGGAAAATGACTGCGGCCCAGGTGAAGGAACTCGAACCCCATGTGAGTTGTCTCGCAGGCCTTCACGTGCCATCAACCGGAATCGTGGATTACACCGGTGTTTGCCGGAAGCTGGTCGGGTTGATTGCCGCCCGCGGCGCAGATCTGCGGCTGAATACGCGGGTACTGGGGTTTCACCAGGGCGGGAATGAAGCGGTGCTGGAAACATCCAACGGATCGTTGGCCGCCGGCTGGGTCATCAGTTGCGCCGGACTGCAGAGCGATCGGGTCGCCCGGTTGGCGGGCGCAAAACCCGAAGCCCGCATCGTCCCGTTCCGCGGCGAATACTACGAGTTGAAACCGGCGCGGCGCGGCCTGGTGCGGAACCTGATTTACCCGGTGCCGGACCCGGAATTTCCGTTCCTCGGTGTCCATTTTACCCGTATGATTGATGGGTCGGTCCACGCCGGCCCGAATGCCGTGCTCAGCCTGAAGCGCGAAGGCTATCATCGCATGTCATTCAACTTACGCGACTTTATTGAGACGATTACCTACACCGGGTTCTGGCGCATGGCGGCAAAACACGCGAAGTCCGGCCTGGAAGAGATGCATCGCTCCTTCAGCAAGCAGGCGTTTGTGCGCAGTCTCCAAAAACTCATCCCCGAAATTTGCGAGGACGATCTGATTCCTGCCGAGGCGGGAGTGCGGGCTCAGGCCCTGCGGCCTGATGGCGGACTCGTTGATGATTTCCTGATGGTTCGCTCTGACCGCGCGCTGCACGTCTGCAACGCGCCCTCGCCGGCGGCCACCGCCTCACTTGAAATCGGGCGGATGATTGCGGAGCAGGTACCGGCTCTTTAATGACCAAAACGGCGGTTTATCCGACACCATGAAACGAGATACATCATACGGCTGCGAAGTTTTTGGAATCCTGTGCTGGCTGATTTTCAGCAACGGCTTTTGCCCGCCCGCTGTGTCAGCAGCCCCACTGTTGGATACACACACCGTCGTCCTGGACGGGCAGGGGAAGATCATCCCCTGGACATCGAATCCGGGCGACGGCTATGACCGGGTGATGTTCCTGTCCTGGGATCTGCTGCTTAATCGCATTCTCCCCGATCCGAACAATCACCTGCCCGCCTATTACACCCACAGCGAGTATGACCCGAACTCCCTGGGCGGCGAGGACTGGCCGAACAATGCGGCCGGCAAGCATGCCATGCTGGCGGATTCGGCGAGCATGTATTATTATTACTCGGGAAACACCAGTGTGGTTACATTGGTCACCGGATTGCTTGACCATCACCTGTTGTACGGCACCACCCCGACGTATTACTTCTGGGCCGGCGTTCCCTATTCCACGGCTGCGAGCGGTTCCACCAATTATGGCAACGACAGTTATTCGGAAGGGGTCGGCGTATTGGAGCCGGACAAGGTCGGCGAGCTGGGCTATCACGGCTACCTGCGATTTTACGAGTTGACGGGCAACACCAACTATCTGAATGCCGCCATCACCTGCGCAGGCCAGCTGGCCCTGCATATCCGAACCGGGGATGCAACGCACTCGCCGTGGGCCTTTCGCGTGGTGGCGCAGACCGGCGCCACGTCGCATCAGGAGGAATACTGTGCCGACGTTATCGCTCCCATCCGGCTTTTCGACGAGCTCATACGCCTGGGACTGGGGGATACCAACTCATACCAGTCCGCCCGGCAGACGGCCTGGAACTGGCTGATAACCTATCCTGTGACGAACCAGGTCTGGGCCAATTATTTTGAGGACGTGATGCCCAAGCCCAACGATTTGAGCAACTGCAACCAGTACGATCCGGGCGAGACAGCCTGTTACCTCCTGGAGCATCCTGAACTCGATCCGAATTGGTACAACCATGCCACCAACGTGCTGGGATATATTGAAACCACGTTCGGCGGCACGGACAATGGCGAGTCGGGGCTGCAGTATGGAGCCCGCGTCATTTCCGAACAGAACTCCTACCGGTTCAAAATGGCGAGCCACACCTCGCGGTTTGCCGCCGATTATGCCCTGCTATACTCCCTGACCGGGGATACCAACGCCCTGGACAAGGCCTACCGTTCCTTGAACTGGTGCACCTACATGTGTCGCTCCAACGGAGTGGTCATCGAAGGACCGGCGGAGTTCACGAATAGTCCGGCCTGCTGGTTCACGGACGGGCATGGCGATTACATCCGCCACTTCATGCTGGCCATCGGGGCGGTGCCGGAATGGGCGCCCGCCGGGCAGAACCACATCACAGGCTCCACTACCGTGATCAAGTCGGTGACCTATCCGTCCAGCAGCAACAGCATTGCTTACACGACCTTCGACAACGCCTCCACCGAATCGCTCCGCATTGCGTTCACGCCCCTGGATGTTTTCGTCAACGGCACGCCGCTCCCGGAACGTTCCGACCTCAACCAGCCCGGCTGGGTCTTCACCGCCAGCAACGGCGTCTTGCGCGTCCGTCATGATGCGGGGACCAACGTGCAAATCGTTGCCGGCTCGCCCCTCGTTACCCTGACCAACGGCATTCCCTGCCACAATCAAAACAACGGCGCGGCGCCGATCGAGGATTGCTATCGATACACGGCCGTCGACCCGGTCGCGCGCCTGCAATTTGAAATTCTCGGGCCCACGGCTGACCTGACACTGGTGGTGCGGAAGGGCCTGCCGCAGCCCGGCCTTGGCCTGTTTGATTACATCAGTGCCAACCCTGGCACGAACGACGAATACATTCTCGTGCTGACGAACAGTGCTCCCGTGCCCGCCTCAGCCGGCGATTGGTATCTGACCGTCGTCAATCGCTCGGGAGCGGCCGCGAATTACGCGATCCAGGCCAACCAGTGGAATTCGTCCGGCCAGCCAATCAACCTGACGTCACTCAGCGTCCAGGGTGACAGCTTCTGTTTTTCCTGGAACTCGCTGCCCGGCGCCCGTTACGTGGTACAAGGCAAGGCATCCCTCACCGATGCTGACTGGACGGATCTCTCCGACACAATTACCGCCACCAACGTGGTCACCAGTTACTGCGAGCCACTGCCGTCCCCTTACCAGTTCTTTCGCGTGGCTGCAGGCACAGCGCTGGCCGGAGGCGGCTCGCAACGCGGATCTCCAATATTACCTGCGGGCTTGGACGGCGCACAATTCATGGCAATCAAATAACATTTCTACAGGGATTCAGATTTGATGGTCTTGTTCCTGCGCCAGCGTCGTGAATCCAGAAAAATAAAAACCAAACAAATGAAAATCGCAATCATCGGTCTCGGATATGTGGGACTTCCTCTGTCACTTCAATTCGCCCGTTCGGGCGGGGTGACGGTGTTGGGTCTGGACATTGACCCGGCCAAGGTGGAATCGCTGAATTCCGGCCGGAGTTACATCAAGCACATCAAGTCAGAGGACATCGCGCAGGCGGTGAAGGCGGGCGCATTTTCTGCGTCTGCCGATTTCGGCGGCGTCAAGGGGGTCGAGGCGGTGATCATCTGCGTGCCAACGCCTCTGAACAAAAATCGCGAGCCGGATATTTCATTTATCATTGAAACCGGAAAATCCATCGCACCGCACCTCGCCAAGGGAGCCTTGGTGGTGCTGGAATCCACGACCTATCCTGGCACAACGGATGAAGACCTGCGTGAAGTGCTCGAAACCGGTTCCGTCATGAAAGCCGGCGTGGATTTTCACCTGGCATTTTCGCCGGAGCGGGAAGATCCGGGAAACGCGCAGAGCAAGGTTGAAATCATTCCCAAAGTGATCGGCGGTTACACGCCGGCATGCCTGGAACGCGCAAAGGCGCTGTATGGCCGCGCCATCAAAACCCTGGTGCCGGTTTCCTCCTGCCGGGCCGCCGAAGCCACCAAACTGCTCGAGAACATTTTTCGCAGTGTGAACATCGCGCTGGTCAACGAATTGAAACTCGTTTACGGGGCCATGGGAATTGACATTTGGGAGGTGATTCAGGCCGCCAAGACGAAGCCGTTCGGGTTTATGGCGTTTTCGCCGGGACCGGGATTGGGCGGACATTGCATTCCCATCGACCCATTTTATCTGACCTGGAAGGCCCGGGAATACGGCCAGCACACGCGGTTCATCGAATTGGCGGGAGAAATCAATACGGCGATGCCGGTCCATGTCGTGAATCGAACGGCGGAGGCGCTCAATGCCTTGCGCAAATCCATGAACGGCAGCCGCGTGCTGGTGGTGGGGCTGGCCTATAAACCGAATGTGGATGACGACCGCGAATCACCGAGCTATGTCCTGATGGACCTGCTCAAAGCGCGCGGAGCGGAGGTGGCTTATTACGACCCTTACGTGCCGGTCATCCGTTTGACCCGCGAGCATCCGCATTGGGCGGGCACACGTTCCGTCGGTTGGAATCGTGAAACCCTGCAAAGTTTCGATGCGGTCATCATCGCCACCAACCATCAAGCCATCAGTTATCAGGAACTGGCCGATTGGACTGCTTGCATCGTCGATACGCGAAACGCCATGGTCGGCGTGAAAACCAAACCCCATCAGGTTTGGAAAGCCTGAATTTCAACCAAGCCCGGACTGGTTCGCCATGATTTTGCTGTTGGGAGCGAGTGGTTACCTGGGGCAGGCTTTTGCAACGGAGCTGCGCCGCCGGAGGTATGGTTTCATTCCCCTCACCCGCAAGGCGATTGATTACACGGACTTTGATCTCCTGTTTGACTACATCCGGAAATTGAAGCCGGAATTCATCATCAATGCCGCCGGTTACCCGGGCAGGCCGAATGTGGATGCTTGCGAGATGGCTCGTGAAGAAACGCTGTGCGCAAACACACTGCTTCCCCAGACGATTTCCCGTGCCTGTCTGATGACGGGCACGCCGTGGGGACATATTTCCTCGGGTTGCATCTATCACGGCGCGAAGTTGATTGACGACAAAGGGGTGCGGACCGTGGAAGGAGCGGAACTGCGGCAATTATTTGCAGAAAATCCCGCAAAAATTTGCGGTTACACCGAATGGGACGAGCCCAATTTTTCATTCCGGCACGCCCCTTGCAATTTTTACAGCGGCACCAAGACTTTGGCCGAAGAGGCCATCCGCGGAGTGGGGCAGGTTTACCTCTGGCGTCCGGGAATGCCGTTCAACGAGCGGAGTGAGCCCAGGAACTTCCTGTGGCGAATCCAAAACTACGCCCGGGTTTTTAACGGAATTAATTCGCTTTCTCATCTCGATGATTTTGTGCGGGCCTGTCTGAACCTCTGGGAGCGGCAGGCACCGTTTGGAATTTATAATATGACAAATCCCGGCGCGGTTCTCACGCGGCAGGTCGTCGAAATGATTGAACGAATTCTCAAGCCAAACCGCCATTTTGAATTCTGGCGGGATGACGAGGCATTTTACGCTCATGACGCCAGGGCGCTGCGTTCCAATTGCGTTCTGGATGTTTCCAAATTGTCGGTCGCGGGGGTAAAAATGCGCCCGGTGGAAGAGGCGTTGGAGGATTCGTTGCGCAATTGGAGTGTGGCGGTAATGCGCGCGGATGGCGCCGCGCTGCGAAATGTTTCCTTGCTTTCCCACTAGCGTTTGCAGTGACATGACCTGATTTATATGAACCTGAAAACCAAAATGAAGGGGTTGTTTGTCCACGCCAACCGGAGTATTTGCCGGTTGGGCGGGGCGGTATTGCTTGGGTTGTTGATGATGAATCGCAGATCGCAAGCGCAACAAGTGATAACTCCTGCTCCCACAACCCCTCAAACCCCGGCCGCCTTGCAGCCGTTTGAGACCACGGAGATGGATGTGTTTGTTCCCGCGGGAGTGGTCCCCGGCCAGCAGCTGACGCAGCCATTTCGTTATAAATTTCTGACGCTGCGACCGCATCCTTTCTACCAGTTTTTATATGGGGATGGAATTTTGTCGGCTCCCGGCCGGCCGGAAAATACCGTGATTCAGGACATTGCGCCGGGATTTCGGTTGGATGTTGGCGATCATTGGACCCTGGATTACACACCCGCTTGGATGCTTTATTCAAACAAGCATTTTCAGAATACCTTCGATCAGGCCGCCAGTTTGACCGGCGGCACGGTTTACGGAAACTGGGTTCTGGGGCTTTCGCAAAGTTATACGCTTTCCGCCGTGTCGCAGGTGGAAACGGCGACTCAAACCCACCAGGAAACTTATGCCACAGCGGCGAAGGGCAGTTACACCATCAACAGCAAAATGTCGCTGGACCTGGCGGTCAACCAGGATTTCGTTTCGGCCGAACAGTTTCAAAGCTATCGCGAATGGTCAACGATGGACTGGCTGAATTACCATTTCTGGGACCGGTTTAACGTGGCTCTCGGAGTGGGGCTCGGTTACGACGACGTGGACATGAGTCCTGATATGCTTTTCGAACAATACCAGGGACGGATTAACTGGCGGGCAACGGACAAAATCAGCTTTCAACTTCACGGTGGATTGGAAGACCGGCAGGTTCTCGCCAAGGGGGTTGACGACCTTATTAGTCCCGTTTTTGGCGGTGGGATTCAATATCAGCCTTTTGAGGTGACGAAGATCTCTTTGAACGTGGACCGGACGGTGGATGTGTCTTATTTGCAGAATCAAGTCACTGAAAGCCTCGGTTTTACAGGTGACTTGAATCAACGGTTGCTGGGAAGGTTGTTCCTGGACCTGACGGGCGGTTATCAAAATACCAAATATGTCGCTTCGGCAAACAACACGCCAGTGAATCGCTCGGACGATTACTACTTCTTCAATACCCGGCTCAGCACTTCTTTTCTCGAACGCGGCACCGTCGCAATCTTCTATCAGATCAGCAAGAATGCTTCCTCCCAGTCCGGCTTTGGCTTTTCCAGCCACCAGTTCGGATTAGAAATCGGCTTTGCTTACTGAGGCATTGCCGGCCGGGGGTTCCTCCCGGCGACCGGAGCTCAGAACCAGGAGAATTTTTCCGGCACGTAGATGATGTCGGCGGGTTTCAGGTAGAACGGCTGGCTCATTTTTCCCTCCATTGCCAGCTTCAAATTCAGGGTGTAATTCTTCGTCTGGTTCCCTTCCTGCCGGATGACCACCACGTCCTTCAGATTGGCCTTGGTGTAATCAAATCCTCCCGCTTCCATTATGGCTTCCAGGGCCGTAATGGGATGATCCGATGAAATTTTTCCCGGGCGGAGCACTGCGCCGGTGACATAGACCGGGAAGGAGGAATTTTGCACTTCGACCGTGACTTCCTTCGATGACAGTTGCGGGGCGTATAAATCCATCAATTCCTTTTGCAAATCTGCCGGGGTCATTCCTGCGGCTTTCACTTCCCCAACCAGGGGCAATGAAATTTTGCCGTCGGTTCTGATCTGTTGCGTGGTATTCAAACTGGGGGAGCCGGGGAAGCTGATTTTTAGAATGTCGCCTTCCCGCAAGGTAAACGTGGTCGGGCTGCCGGCGGCCGGAGGAGGGGTCATCACGGCCTCGGGTATGACCGGCCTCACGGAGTTTGTCGTTGCAGTCGTCACCGCGGTGAACGGTGAAGGTTCGGTTTGACAGCCGGCGACCACCATCAGCGCCGCCATTCCCACGGCAAAACTCATCAGCCGGGAGACAAAGCAACCTTGGGTGGTGGTACAGTTTGGTGGGGCGAGGCTACTGACGAGCCGGCTCGCGAGGACGCTCGCCCCACCGAAAGTTGCAAAACGTACCACCACCCAACCTTGTCGTTGAATGATTTGTTTGATGAGATGTTTGAGCATCGTTACCTCGCCATCTAAATTATGCATGGTTTATGAATTTAACGCGGCAAAATGTTGGCTCGCACATTTACCAACAATTCTCAAGAGTACAACGGCCAAAGTCGCTTAGTCAAAACGAATTCTGAGTCGACCATGGAACCATTTTAACATCTGCCATAAAAAGGCTTCAGGTTCGGCATCGATTGAAAAAGAAAAGTCACGGCCGCCGGTTCAAAGCGAACTTCGTCTCCGGTTCGTGACTTTGCCGCGGCCTTCGAGGCGAGGTCAGGGCTGATGTCGGGCGCGCAAAATCTGCGCGGCGGCAGAACCGTTGAGCAGTTATTGCGCAGTGCGGTTTTCTATTTCTTTGGGAAAGGACGATTTTTCCTCACTGGCATGTTCCTTGCATGGCAAAACCCGCAACGGATAGGCGGCATGGGTGTGCCGCTTTCCGATGAAACAAAAAGACTAAAACCACAACCTGCCTGCGAGAGGAGAACATTCGATGAAATTGAATCAACTGTTGACAATCTGCGGGACGGTCGCCGCCCTGACCTTGGGTGCCGGCACCGTTTCCGCGCAAACTGACACTGGTGGAAATGGCGGCGGCGGCGGCGGTTTCCGCAACATGGATCCGGCGCAGAGGCAGCAACGCATGATGGACGGTATCCGGCAACAACTCAGCTTTACCAACGACACGGATTGGAACGCTGTCCAGCCGTTGATCCAAAAAGTGATGGACGCGCGCCGCGATGTCGGTTTCGGCGGCGGCATGGGCCGCCTGTTCGGTCGCAACCGCGGCGGCGGCAACGGCGGGCCTGGCGGCGGCGGCGGATTCGGTCAGCAATCCAGCCCGGAGGCCGAGGCCCTTCAAAAAGCGATTGATGACAACTCGCCCGCTGCCCAGATCAAAAGCGCACTGGCGAGATACGAGGCCTCGCAAAAAGTCAAGCAGGCCAGGCTGGTCCAGGCGCAGGAGGACCTCCGCAAGGTGCTGACCGCGAAGCAGGAAGCCCAGGCCACCCTGCTGGGTTTGCTCCAATAACCATCCAAACACAACGGGAGAAGCTGCGTTTAAACATGAGCGAAACCGTTCACCAGGATTCATCGTTGGAACAGTTGCTTGAACGCATGGTTGGCGCCCGGCAACTTTCCGCGACTGACGCGGCGACCCTGGCCGGCGCCAGGTCGCCCGTGCAAAATGAGGAAGAGGTGCTCCGCTGGCTGGCCAGGGAATATGGCCTCACGTACACGACGCTGGATGACGTGGAACCGGACCGTCAGCTTCTCTCCCTCTTTCCCGCCCGCATTTTGCTGAAGGAGGAATTGCTTCCGCTCAAGCGTCTCAACGGCACGGTCGAAGTCGCCACCAGCCGGCTCTTCGCCACCCAGGGACTCGATGCGCTTAAAACGTTGACAGGCTTGAACCTCAAGCCCGTCCTCGCCTCGAGTGAAGCGATCCAGCGCGAAATCAAAAAGCGCCTCGGCGTCGGCGCGGACACCATCGGTACGCTCGACGAGGAGAAAGGGTTTCAGGTCGTCGACGAAAACGCCGAGGACACCAATTTGGACGAAGCCGCCGAAGACGAGGCGTCCATCATTCGCTTCGTCAATCAGGTTTTAAAGGACGCCATTGATCTCCGCGCGTCGGACATCCACCTCGAACCGTTTGAGGACGAATTTCGCATCCGCTACCGCATTGACGGCGATTTGCAGGAGGTTTCCGTTCCCGCGCAACTGAAACGCTTCCAGCCGGCGATCGTTTCGCGCGTCAAAATTTTAAGCCACCTCAACATTGCCGAAAAACGCCTGCCGCAGGACGGCCGCATTAAAATTCGCCTGGGCGATGCCGAAGTGGACATCCGGGTTTCGGTGATTCCCATGCTCCACGGCGAGGCGGTCGTCATGCGTTTGCTCCGGCAAAATTCCACGCTGCGCGGTCTTGGCGAAATCGGCATGAACCGGCGCGAACTGGAACATTTCCGACACGTCCTCGGTTTGCCGCACGGAATTATTCTGGTGACCGGCCCGACCGGCAGCGGCAAAACGTCCACGCTCTACACCGCGCTGAACGAGATCAACGATGCCGTCCGCAAAATCATCACGGTGGAAGACCCGGTCGAATACCAGCTCAAAGGGGTCAACCAGATTCAGGTGAACGAAAAATCCGGCCTCACTTTCGCGCGGGGGCTGCGTTCGATTTTGCGCCACGACCCCGACGTGATTCTCATCGGCGAAATCCGTGATGCCGAAACCGCGCAGATTGCGGTGCAGGCCTCGCTCACCGGCCATCTGGTTTTTTCGACGTTGCACACGAACGACGCGCCCGGCGCGTTGACCCGCCTCGTGGACATGGGGGTGGAGCCCTATCTCGTCGCCTCGTCGCTCGAAGCCGTGCTCGCGCAACGCCTCGTCCGCGTCCTGTGCCCGCATTGCAAACAGCCGGACAATTCCGCGCCGGCGCAATCGTTCAAATTAAAACTGGGCATTGCGGCGGACAAAACGATTTACAAATCCGTGGGCTGCCGCGAGTGCCGCAACACCGGATTCTTCGGACGTCATGCCATTTTCGAATGGATGGACACCGACGAGGGAATCCGCCAGTTGATTTTGAAAAGCGCCTCGACCGACCAGATACGCGCCGCCGCGCGCAAGGCCGGAATGCGCACGCTCGCCGAGGACGGCTGGCGCCTGGTCGCGGCCGGCATCACGACCGTCGAGGAGGTTTTAAGCGTGACGACGGCGAAAGAGGTCGAAAGCGCGACCCAAAATCAAACGGGCGAATCCGCCGCGGGCATCGCGGTGGCGCGTTGAAATTTTCCATGCCCACGTTTCAATACAAAGGATTGCAAGCCGACGGCAAGATTGCCGAGGGAAGGCTGGACGCCCCCGGCCGGCCCGACGCGCTGCGGCAGATGGAAGTTCTCGGCCTGCGCCCGGTGAGCCTGGCGGAAAAAGACGCTGCAAAAAATCGTTTGGCATCAAAAAACGGTTTGGGTCTGCCCGCCGGCCTCGAAAGCCTGGGAAAGATTCCCTTCAAATTCAATGCGCGCAAGGTCTCGGGGAGGGAACTGGAAAATTTCACGCGTCTGCTGTCGAGCCTGCTTGCGGCGGGCGTGCCATTGAGCCGCGCGCTGGTGATTCTGCACAAGGAAGCCACGTCGCCGGCGGCGCGGGCCAAGTGGAAGGAAGTTCACGACCTCGTCGTGGACGGCATGTCGCTGGCCGACGCCATGGCCAGATCGCCGGACACGTTTCCGCGGGTCTATGTCGCGATGGTTGAGGCGGGTGAGGCCGGCGGATTTCTCGACGTGGTGCTGGCACAGATTGCAGAGTTTCAATCGCGCGAAAAGGAGCTGAAATCGAAGGTGATCACCGCGATGATCTATCCCTGCATCCTGTTCTGCCTCGCGCTGGTCGTGTTGACGGTGCTGCTGATTTTTTTCATTCCGAGGTTCCAGAAAGTCTTTGCGAGTCTTCACGGTTCACTGCCGCTGATTACGCAACTCATCATCGGCGCCAGCCATCTGGTGCGCTCCTACGGATTGCTTGTTGCCGCCGGTTTGGTGGCCCTTGGCTTTCTGGTGCGCACCTGGTTTGCTTCGGAAACCGGCCGGCGCGTCTGGGAGGGAATGATTTTGAAAGCGCCGCTGGTCGGCCCGCTCATTGCGCAATTTGCGATGGCGCGTTTCTGCCGGATGCTGGGCACATTGATTGGCGCGGGCGTGCCGCTGGTGCATGGCCTGAATGTTTCGCGCCGCTCCATCGGCAACCAGATTCTCGTGGACGCCGTCGGCCAGTCCATCGAACGCGTGCAGCAGGGGGGACGCCTTGGCCAGAGTCTTGCGGATTGCAAGCAACTCTTTTCCGGCTCGACGCTGGAAATGATTTCGGTCGCGGAAGAGAGCGGCAAACTCGACGGCGAGCTGGTGCGCATCGCTGTTGTCACCGAGGGTGATCTGGACCGCAACCTGAAGACCGCCGTGGCATTCGCCGAGCCGGTGATGTTGTTTTTGATCGCCGCATTCATCGGCACCATTTTCATCGGCATGTTGTTGCCGGTGCTCTCCATGAGTGAATATATCAAATAAAATTTAACCCCTGACCAACCATGAAAATTCAACTCCGAACTCCGAACTCCGAACTCCGAAATCGCCGCCACGCGTTCACGCTCGTCGAATTGATGCTGGTCGTCACCATCATCGGCATTCTCGCGGCCCTGGTGATTCCCAGAATCGCGGGAAAAAGCGAACAGGCGCGCGTCACGGCGGCGCACGCCGATATTTACGGAGGCATCAAAACCGCGCTCGACTCTTACGAGGTGGACAATGGATTTTATCCCAAAAGCCTGCGCGATTTGATTCAACAGCCCGGCAACGCCCGGAACTGGCACGGGCCGTATCTGGACCCGCCGCAACTTCCGGTGGATCCGTGGGGCGATCCTTACATTTATTACTATCCCGGCAAACACAACCAAAACTCCTACGACCTGCTGTCGGTCGGACCCGACGGCAAGGAAGGAACCGACGATGATATTGGGAACTGGACAAAATAAATGAAATTGCTTGGTCGAGAGTCGGGAGTCGGGAGTCGAACGCCGGTCGCTGGCGTGAAGGCCGTTTTTTGCTCCCGACCCTTGACCCTCGGCCCTCAACTTGCCGGATTTACGCTGATCGAATTGATTCTTGTTCTGGCGCTGCTCGTCGTCATCACGTCGCTGGCCGCGCCGGCGATGGCGAATTTCATCCGCGGCCGCGCACTGGATTCCGAGGCCCGGCGCCTGTTCTCGCTGATGCACGCCGGCCAGAGCCGCGCGGTCTCGGAAGGGATGCCGATGGTGCTTTGGGTGGACGAAAAACAAGGCACCTACGGACTCCAGGCCGAAACAACCGGCAAGACCGGCGACTCGAAGGCGGAAACTTTGGCAGTGGATTCAACATTGCAAATCGCAGTGCCGAATACCGGGTTGGGCACGCCGCCGACGTTCAACAATTTGCCGGCCATCCGGTTTTTGGCGGACGGCACGGTGGACGAAAACAGTCCATCGATGTTGCAATTGACGGATTCCGCCGGCGTTTCGCGCTGGCTGATCGAAACGCGCCACCACGCAGGTTATGAAATTCGCGAGAGCCAGAACTAAAAATTGCGCCGCGTTCACGCTGGCCGAGGTGCTGGCGGCGATGCTGTTTCTTGCCATCGTCATCCCGACGGCGGTCGAGGCGCTGCACGTTTCGAGTCTCGCGGGCGAAGTCGCCGCGCGGAAGGGCGCAGCGGCGCGCGTTGCCGACCGGATTCTGAACGAGAGCCTCGTCATGACCAACTGGAACAACGGCGTGCAAAACGGAACGGTGTCGGAAGGCGCGCTGGATTTCCACTGGACGCTGTCCAGCCAGGCCTGGCCGCAGGGTTCGATGCAGATGCTGACGTCGCAGGTGACCTTTCAGGCGCAGGGCAGGGATTACTCGGTGAAATTGAGCACACTGGCGAGTTTTCCAAACCAGCCTGCGACGACGATGAATTTGCGATAATGAAAATAACAACGAACAACCGGCACGCGTTCACGCTGATTGAAATGACGCTCGCCATCGGCGTGGCGGCCATCGTTTTGCTGGCCATCAACGCCGTGCTGTTTGCCGCGCTGCGCCTGCGCGACGCGACCAGCAACGTCGTGGACGCGGCCGCACCGCTGGATCAAACGGTGGCAATGTTGCGCCGCGATCTGGAATGCGTTATGACGCCGACCAACGGGACGACCCGGGTTCTCTCCGGCGATTTCAAGGCGGGGAACGTGAACAGCCCCGGCGTGCCCGAACCGGTGGCCATCGAGATGTTCACCGCGACCGGCGCGTTGGGCGCCAATGTGCCGTGGGCCGACATCCAGCGCGTCACTTACGAGTTGAAACAACCAACCGATCGCTCCGCCACCGGCAGGGATTTGGTCCGCAGCGTCACCCGGAACCTGTTGTCCCTGACGACCCCGGAAGTGGAGGACCAGCTCATGTTGAGCGGCGTGGCGAGCGTCAAGTTTTCCTGCTTCGACGGCTCGCAATGGCAGGACGCCTGGGACACCACCGGCATCACTTCGGTGAACACAAACCTGCCGGTCGCCGTCCGCGTGGACATTCAAATGTCGGGCAATGGCAGCGCGACCGCGGAGCCGATTGAAATGGTCGTGCCGATTGATTCGCAGTCGCGCACGAACAGGGTCTTAAGCACGACCTCTGGAAGCTGACATGAAAATTAAACGGAAACATCGAACATTGAACATTGAACATCGAATGCCGAACGCCGCGTTGCGTTTCGGTTCCCTCGATGTCCGGCGTTCGATGCTCGGCGTTCGACGTTCCCGTCTCCAGCGCGGCTCCGTTCTCATCATCGTGCTGTGGGTGGCCATCGGCCTGGTGAGCATCGCGCTCTATTTCGCCAACTCGATGACGTATGAATTGCGCGCGTCGGACAACCGCGTCAACGGCCTCGCGGCGGACCAGGCCATCGAAGGCGCGGCGCGTTACGTCGGTTATGTGCTTCAGAATCTGGCGACCAACGGCGCGGTGCCGGCCACCAACCAGTTTGCCTGCGCAGCCGTGCCGGTTGGCGACGCGCGTTTCTGGCTCATCGGCCGGGATCCGTCGGCCCAAAATCCCGCTGAACCGGTCTTTGGACTGGTTGACGAAGGCTCGAAATTAAATTTGAACACCGCCAACACGAACACACTTTCCTATCTGCCCAACATGACGATGGATTTCGCCAACGCCATCGTGGACTGGCGCGGCACCAACGGCATCGTATCACTGGATTACGCGGCGCTCGGCTATCTGCCGAAGTACGCGCCATTTGAAACGGTGGACGAACTGCGGCTGGTATATGGCGCGACGATTGACCTGCTGGCCGGCGACGATCTCAACCGCAATGGCGTGCTCGACGCGGCCGAAAAGAATTCAAGCGGCACCGGTGAAATGAATTATGGCCTGTTTGAATACGCCACGGTCTACACCCGTGAACCGAATTTCCACTCCGACGGCTCGTCGCTGACAAATGTGAATACGGCGTCCCGGCAAACGATTCTGGCATTGCTTCAGGCAGACGGGGTCGGCGACGCGGACGCGATGGCCACGGCCATTTATCGCAACATCCACAACACACCGGCCGGGGTGAACACCTGCAACGGCATATTGGATCTGGCCGTCCGCTGCCGCAACCTGGGCATGAGCGAAGCGGATTTTGCGAAGATTTACAACGACGTCACCACCAGCACCAACGCCTATTTGCGCGGGCGCGTGAACGTCAACACCGCCGGCGCCGGCGTGCTGACGGCGCTGTTCATGGGATTGAACGTGGATGAACAAACGGCATCCGGCGCGGCCCAAACCCTTCTCACCTACCGCGTACAAAATCCCAACAACCTCGCGTCGGTGGGCTGGATCGTGGATGCGCTCGGAAACAGCGGTCCGGTGATCAGGGCGTTGCAGACCGGCGATTACGTCACCACGCGCAGTTTTCAATTCACCGCCGACATTGCGGCGGTCGGGTCATTCGGGCGCGGTTACCGGCGGGTCAAATTCATTTTCGACACCAGCGACGGCACGCCGAAAATCATTTACCGCCAGGACCTCAGCCGGCTCGGCTGGGCGCTTGGCGAAACGGTCCGCGCCATTGAGGTCGCCAACGCAACGCCATGAACAACGTGCAGAAAATACATTTTGGAAAACGCAAACGGCTGACGAATGTGCTGGGACTGGCATTGGACGGAAGCCGGCTGGAAGGCGTCGTGCTCCGCCGCACCAACAATGCGCTGCAAGTTTACCAGACCTTTGCGGTGACGCTCTCGCTTGATCCGCTGACGGCGGCGCCGGAACTCGTTGGACGCGAGATTCGGAATCACCTTGACGCTGCCGGTGTCCGCGAACGCCGCTGCGTCTTCGGCGTGCCGCTGAAGTGGGTGTTGACGGCGCACACCGAGCTGCCGCCGTTGCCGGAGGCGGATGCCGCAAGCCTGTTGCAGATGGAGGCGGAGCGCGGTTTTCCCTGCGATGTTGCGACGCTGTTGCTGGCGAATTCACGCTGTCCGCTGTCCGCCGGCAAACAGCATGTGACGCTGGCGGGCATTCCCAACGCCCAGCTGGCGGCCCTGGAGCAGGTTTTGGCGGCGGCCAAATTAAAGCCCGCGAGCTTTGCGCTTGGACTGGCGGCATTGCAGCCGCCGGCTGGGGAAAATTCCAACGGCGTGCTGGCGCTGGCCATTGGCGAAAGCCAGGTGTCGCTGCAAATCACCTGCGGCGGCGGAGTGGCCGCCTTGCGCGGACTGGAAGGCGCCATTGAAGACGAGGCCGGGCGGCGCAAGCTGCAGGCCGGTTTCGTGGCGCGCGAGGCGCGCATCACGCTCGGCCAGTTGCCCGTTGAACTGCGCGACACGGTCAAGCGCATCCGCATTTTCGGCCCGCGTGAACTCGCGCAGCAGCTGGCGGACGAAATGGAATTGCGGTTCGAACCGATGGGATTGAGCATCGAAATCGTCGCGGCATATTCTCCGGGCGAATTTGGCGTCCAGCTTCCGCCGGAAACCTCCGTTTCGCCGGCCTTCAGCCTGGCGGCGTGTTTGCTGGCGGGACAAAAGCCGGCGTTCGAATTTTTACCGCCGAAGCCGACGTTGATCGAACAGTTTGTCACCCGGTATTCGTCGGGCCGCCTGCGGACGACGGGTGCGATTGCCGCCGGGATCGTGGCGATGGTCGGCGGATTATTTTTGTTCCAGGAATTTGAGCTGATTCTGCTGCGCGCGCGATGGTCGGCCATGTCGACGAAAGTCGGGGAGCTTCAGACGGTGCAGGGTCAAATCCAGCAGTACCGCCCATGGTACGACGACACGTTCCGCGGCCTGGCGATTTTGCGGCAGTTGACCCTGGCGTTTCCCGAGGATGGAGCCGTGACAGCCAAAACGATCGAAATTCAAAACGACAATACTGTGAGCTGCTCCGGCAATGCGAACGACAACGCCGCGCTGCTGGCGACGCTCGCGAAACTGCGCGCGGCGGACGGCGTGAGCGGTTTGAAGGTGGATTTGATCCACGGCAAATCGCCAATGCAATTCACATTTGAATTCCAATATGGGAACGGAGGCGCCAATGAAAATTGAAAATCGCCGGCAGTTTTTGGTGGCGCTGACGATCGGGGCGGTGGCGCTGTTCATGGGCGTCAATTTCATCTTCGAGCCGCTGGCAAACCTGTGGTCGGCGCGCGCGGCGCAGATCAGGCAATTGCGCGCGAAAGTTGGCGAGGGAAGGCTGTTGCTCCAGCGCGAGACGGGCCTCCGCAGCCGCTGGGACAACATGCGCGCGAACGCGCTGCCGGACAATCCGTCGCTGGCCGACCAGCAGGTGCTCAAGTTGTTCGACAACTGGTCGCGGGCGACCGGGGTCGAAATCAGCAGCATCATGCCGCAGTGGAAAAACGACTCGACGAATTACATGACGCTCAATTATCGCGTCGAGGCGTCCGGCAGCCTCGGCACCTTGAGCCAGTTCCTTTACAACATCGAGAAAGGTCCGGCGGCGTTGAAGCTCGACTCGGTCGAGTTGAGCGCGCACGACAACAGCGGCCAGCAACTTACGCTCGGCCTTCAGATCAGCGGACTGGCCCTTTTGCAATCAACGAAACAATGAAACTGACGCAATCCAAACCATGGCTGGTGCTGGCGCTCGCGCTGGCGAATGGCCTTTTCGCCGGCGCGCAAACGAACGACGTGCCCGGCCCGGCGGCTTATGCGTCCTTCAGCCGGTTCGTCGCCGAGCGCAACATATTTGATCCGAACCGCTATGCCCATGATTCCGCGCGGCCCTATCGGCCGACGCGGCCGACGCGCTCAACGCCCACGTTTACGCTGGTCGGCACGATGAGCTACGAAAAGGGGATGTTCGCGTTTTTTGACGGGAACAGCTCCGATTTGCGGAAGGTGCTTTATCGGTCGGACACCAACAACATTGCCGGCTACACCGTGGCCGAAATCACGTTTAGCGGGGTCAAGCTGCAAAGCGCCGACAAAAAACAAACGGTGCGGATGAAGATCGGCGAGATGATGCGACAGGAGGGAAGCGAATGGCAGATGGCCGGGCATGGTGAATTGCCCGCGAGCCCGGCGGAAAACGCCGCGCCGGCGGCTGAAGGTTCCGGTTCCGACACCGGCTCCCCACAGGGTTCCGCCGGTGAACCGAACAACGTTTTAAAAAAACTCATGCAACTAAGAGAACAGGAATCAAAATGAAAACTTCAATCCTAATCATCCTCACGACGATTTGCGTTTCCGGGCTGCTGTTCCCGGCAGCCGCGCAACCGGCGACCGGCGGAATGGCGGACCAGAACGTGTCGCCGGCTGGCGGGTCGGACGTGAACAACACCAACGCGCCGGATGCCGGTGCGCCGGCAGCGGACGCCACACCGGGACAGACCGCGCCCGACCAGGGCGCCATGAACGGGCAGGAAACCGCGCCGGCGGCGAACCGGCCCGTCGAGTCAACGGTCATTGTGCCGAAGGGGAACGCGCCGGAAGCCGTGCCGTCGCCCTTCGCGCCGCCCGCGCAGTCCGTCGGCACGAATAATTCAGACGAATTGCGGTTGAATTTCCACAACGCGCCGCTGGAAATGGTTCTGAATTATTTGAGCGATGCAGCAGGTTTCATCATCGTGCTGGACACGCAGGTCAACGGCAATGTGACCATTGTCAGCACGCATCCCGTGAGCCGGAGCGAGGCGGTGAATTTGCTCAACACGGAGTTGAACCGGAACGGCTACGCCGCCATTCGCGACGGGCGGACGCTGACGATTGTGAACAAAAACGACGCGAAGACGCGCAACATCCCGGTCAAGACCGGCAGCAGTCCCGGCGTCATTCCAGACAACGATGAGATTGCGACCTGGATCATTCCCGTCCGGTTTGTGGAGGCGCGGCAACTGGTCTCGGACTTGTCGGCGTTCGTTTCGCCCCAGGCGACGATTGTCGCCAACGAGGCCGGCAACTCGATTCTTGTCACCGACACGCAGTCGAACATCCGGCATCTGGCCGAAATCATCCAGGCGGTGGACAACAGCGCCGAGGCGGAGACTGAAATCCGCGTGTTCCGCCTGAAATACGCCAACCCGAATGATGTGGCGGCCGAATTGGGCAGCGTTTTCCCGGGCAGCACCTCGGGCAACAACGCGCAATCGCCGATCCAGTTTCGCGGCGGGGGTGGCGGGCAGGGTGGTTTTTTTGCCCGAATGATGGCGGCGAACGCCGGCGGCAACAACAGCCAGAACCAGCGCATCCAAAAGGCGACGCAGGTCACCGCGGTGGCTGATTCGCGCATTCAGGCGGTCATCGTGACCGCGCCGAAGGATTTAATGGACCAGATTGCGGGCATGATGGCGGATTTGGACGCGCCTTCGGACCGCGACCAGGGCGTTTATGTTTTTCAGATGAAAAACGGCGATCCGCAGCAGGCGTTGCAGGTGCTGCAAAACATGTTCCAGAGCAGCAGCACATCACGCAGCAGCACCAGTTCGTCGCAAAACAGCGCGCTCCAGCAACGCGCTCAAAACGCCACGACCACCATGGGCACCACCACGACAACCACCACGGGAGCAGGTGGCACCGGTTACGGCGGCGGCGGCGGCAGGACGTTCTAAAACGCAGAAAATATTTCAATGAAAGGGCAAATTATGAAAACAAATTGTTTCGAAAAACATCTTGTTGGCGTTCTGATTTTTCTTTTGTGCGCCACGTTTGAACTCCACGCGCAATATCGTCCCGGTGGCGGTGGCGGCGGTGGCGGCGGGTTCGGCGGCTTTGGCGGGTTTGGTGGATTCGGCGGCGGGCTTAACAATGCCAACCGTAATAACGCCGGCAGCGCCAGCAGCAGCCAATACAACAACAACGGTACGGTGGGCAGCGCGACCATTTCGGTGGATCCGGTGACGCACAACATCCTGGTCATTGCCGACAAGCAGACCAGCGAGGAAATCGGCCGGGTCATCGCCAGCCTCGACGCGCCCACACCGCAGGTGCTCATCAAGGTCGCCTTCATTGAAGTGGATGACAGCAAAGCGCTCGACCTCGGCGTTCAGGGCAATTACACCGGTTTCAGCAGGAACTTTTCGCAAATCACCGGGTTTGTGACCAATAATAGTTATTATCCCAGTGGCTCTCTCAATACCCCCGGCACGGTGGGGCCCTCGGGCTATACCCCGTCCATCCAGAGTTACAGTTTGAACAACAATTTTGGGTTGCCCCAGGCCCTGTCGGGGGCGGCCGGGAATGGCGGGATGTATCAAATCATGGGCAACGATTTTACGGCAACGCTTCAGGCCATCGCCACCGCCGGCAAGGTGCAGTTGCTGTCGCGCCCGTCCATTCTCGCGCGCGACGGCCAGATGGCGGAGATTGTCAGCGGCCAAAGCATCTATCTGCCGAGCAGTGTCAGTCTGACCTCTGTCGGCGGAACTGCTGCCACGGTCCCGACCATCAACGGGACCTATCAAAACGTCGGCATCCAACTGGACGTCACGCCGTTCATCGGGGCGAACAATCTGGTGCAAATGATTCTTCAGCCGCAAATCACGTCCATTGACACCTCGACGCCCGGGCAGGTGATTCAAGGAGGCAGCCTGCTCACCTCCGCCGTGTTTGCGCCGAATCTCAACAAACGTTCCGCCAACACCGTGGTGGTGACGCCCGACGGCCAGCCTGTCGTCATCGGCGGCCTCATTTCCAATGACAAGTCCTCCAGCGAGAGCAAAATCCCGCTGCTCGGCGACATTCCGGTGCTTGGCAACCTATTCAAGTTCAGCAATCATTCCAGCCAGAAGAACGAGCTGCTGATCTTCCTCACGCCGCACATCGTTCAGATGCCGTCGCAGCTCGCCGCGTTGTCCACGAGTGAGACCGGCCAGGCGCCACTCCTGACCAATTCGATTCCGGAGCAGGAGCTGGATCGTTTTCTCGAGCGCGTGCCGGTGAAAAGAAGCCGGTAGGTTGAAATTGAATTTTTTGCCAACCCGTGGCTAACTAAACCTCTTGGATGCAACCGCAACGTCATGGCCTGTTGATTTACAGCCTGCTGCTGGGGGTCTGGGCGCTGGTTGTGGTCTGGCAGATTGAGGAGCACGTCCACGTCCGCGAGGCCGCCAAGACCGGTTTGCGAAAACGGTCCGAGGCCATCGCCAACACGCTTGGCGCCGTCGTGCGCGGGTTGCAATTTCGCGGCGCGGTTTTCCGTGACCGGTTGGAACCCGTCCTGGGCGAACTTGTTGCCGGCGACACAAACGGCGCGGCGTCGGGCGAGGTGATTTCCATCGCGTTGCTGAACGCCGCCGGCGAACCGGTTGCTGCCGCCGGCAGAGCGATTGATCTGGGTCAAAAAGACATTCTTCAGGTCGGCGAGCATTGGGGTTTGCGGAGCATGACCCGGGTTTATTCGGTTGAAGGCGCCTTCCTGAACCCGGCGGGTATCACCAACTCGCCGGCACCGCTGATATTGGAGCCGCGCACCAATTCGTTGCGCGGCAGCTTCAGAAATTTTCCGCGCCGCGAACCCCGGTCCGACCCGATGGAGACGTCCAACGTGTTGAACGCCGCCACCACCAATGGTTTCGATACGAATGCCGTCGGTGCCAGCCAGGCCTCACCGGAAGGCGGGATCGTGCCGTCGCCGGGCGAGCCACGGCCGCGACGCCCGTTTTGGGCGCGCGAACTCAACGACCAGCAATATCAAGAACTGATGGCCAGCCGGGAATTGCACGGCCTGGCGCTCACGCTTTCCACGGAATCGTTGCAGGCTGTCGATCTGGATGATCTCTGGCTGCGCTTTGTCATCATCTTTTTCGCGGGCATTTCCGCCGTCGGCGCGGGGCTGGCCTGGCGTAACGTTTCCAAAACGTCGGACCTGCAAATCCGCCTCGTCCGCGCCAGCGAATTGAACCTGCACCTCAGGGAGATGAACCTTGCCGCCGCCGGCCTCGCGCATGAAACCCGCAATCCGCTCAACATCATTCGCGGCATGGCACAGATGCTTTCCAAACAAACCGCCGTGTCACCGGCGGAAATCCGGGAAAAAACGCGCGCGATTGTGGATGAAACGGACAAGGTCACGGCCCAGTTGAATGAATTCATCAACTATTCCCGGCCTCGCGAGGTCCGACGCTCAAAAATCGCGCTCAACTCCGCCGTCAATGAAGTTGTGCGCACCCTGGCCCACGATATCGAGGAAAAGAAACTCCGGGTCGAGACCGGCGGCGAACCAATCGCCATCGAGGCCGATGAACAGTTGTTCCGCCAGGTTTTGTTCAATCTGTTGATCAACGCCATCCAGGCGGTGGAGGTGAACGGGCAGATTCATATTTCGGCACGGCATGTCAGCGCTACCGAGGCGGCGCTTGAAATTCGCGACGACGGCCCCGGTGTGCCGCCCGACCGCCGCCAGGAGATTTTCAAACCGTATTTCACCACCAATCAAAAGGGCACGGGCCTGGGACTGGCCGTCGTGCAGCAAATCGTCCTCGCGCACGGCTGGGAAATCGAATGTCTGGGCAACGAGCCGAAGGGCGCTCTTTTCCGAATCACTCACTTGAAAGTCGCCGCCTGATTCGGATAACTTGGCGGCATGGCATCCGAAGCGCCGCGCATCCTGATTGTGGACGATGATCCCGGTCAGCGCAGCCTGCTGAATTCTTTTCTCCACAGCCAGGGTTTTGAAACCGCGCTGGCGGATTCGGGCGAACACGCCCTGGAAATGCTACGCTCCGGAAAATTCGCCATGATGATTTCCGATGTGCGGATGCCGGGGCTTTCCGGGCTGGAAACCCTGCGGCGCGCGCGCCAGGAATCCCGCACTGCGGGATTGCCGGTCCTGCTCGTCACGGCCTTCACCGATGTTCGCGATGCCGTGGCCGCCATGCGCGACGGCGCGGTCAATTATCTGGCCAAGCCGATTGACCTCGATGAATTGCTCAATTCAGTCCGGCAGGCCGCCGGCATTTCGAAGTCGGTTCCGCTGCAATACAACAAGGAAAAACCGTTGCCGGACTTTGTCATTGCCCGCAGCCCGCTCATGCAGGCTGTGTTGCGGGATGCCTCATTGATTGCGCCGTCCGAATCCCGGGTGTTGATCACCGGCGAAAGCGGAGTGGGGAAGGAAGTGGTGGCCGATGTGCTTCATGCCTGGAGTCCGCGCGCGGCGGGGCCGTTGATCAAGGTCAATTGCGCCGCCATTCCGGAAACGCTGCTCGAAGCCGAATTGTTCGGGCATGAGAAGGGCGCGTTCACCGGCGCGCACGCCCAGCGCATCGGCCGGTTTGAGGAGGCAAATGATGGCACGATTTTTCTGGATGAAGTGGCCGAGATGTCACCGGCGCTTCAGTCCAAGCTGCTGCGCGTGACGCAGGACGGGCGATTTCAACGCGTCGGCTCGAACCGCGAAATCCACACCAACGCGCGCATCCTCGCCGCGAGCAACCGCAACCTGGAAGACGAGGTCAAAAACGGCCGTTTTCGCGAGGATTTGTTTTACCGGTTGAACGTGGTGGAATTGAACATTCCGCCGCTGCGCGAGCGGCGCGAAGACATTTTGCCGCTGGCGAGCCGGTTCATCGAGGAATTGACCAAGGGCCGCGCGCGATTTTCAGAGACGGTGTCCGCCTGCCTGGAACGCTATCCCTGGCCGGGCAACGTGCGCGAGCTGCGCAACGCGATGGAGCGCGCGGTGCTGCTATCCGGCAGCGAGCTGATTCTGCCGGAACACCTGCCGGCGCGCGTGCGTGCCGCGGTGGAGCAACCGGTCGCCGCCGAAGCCGCCGATCCGGCGCGGCTGGAGGAGATCGAACGGCAGGCCATCATGCAGGCGTTGCGCCAGCACAATTCCAACCGCACCGAAACCGCCAAGGCGCTGGGCATCAGCCGCCGCGCGCTGCTCTACAAACTCCAGCGGTTCCGGGAACTGGGGCACAAGGTCGAATAGATGATGTGATCCGCCGGGGGATCTCAATCAACCCTGGGTGGTGTTACGTTTTGCAACTTTCGGTGGGGCGAGCGTCCTCGCGAGCCGGCTCGTCAGTAGCCTCGCCCCACCAAACTGTACCACCACCCAACCCTGGTCCTTTCGAGCAGAATCATTTCGTGTTTGAAACCGGGTCGCCGTAAACAACCCCGCGCCCGCCGGTGCCGAAGTAAACCCGCCCATAAATGCGCGGATCGCCGGTGACGTGATTGATCCAGCCGTATTGATGCTGGTCGTCGTTGATGCGCACCCAGGTTTGCCCGGCGTCGTCGGAACGAAAGAGGGCTTGGAATGGGTCCACTTTACCGGCGAGGTAAAGGGCGGGATAATTCTTCCCCGGCGCCGCCTTTCCAAATCCGAGTGAATAGGCCTCCGACACGATGTCCAGTTTGGTGAAAGTGGCGCCGGCGTCGGTGGAGTGGTAAAGGCCGTTGGCGCGGAACGCCAGCCAGAGATCGCCCTCCGCGCCGGGTGTGGCCGACAGCATGGCGCCTGAGCCGCCGCCACCGCCGAACCCGCCGCGATAATTTTCGACCGCGGGGAAGGACGCCGCCGCCGGTGTGAACGAGGCGGAACCATTGCTGCTGACCAGGATGTGACCGTCATCCGGGTTGTAAGCATAGAAGCGCGCCGGATTGACCGGATCGGCAATCACCCGGACACCGGTTGAAAGTCCCGCACAAACCGTCCAATGAGTTCCCCAATCCACAGAATAATTTGGTTCGTTGCCCCGCGGCGTCCACACAATGGTTTTGCCGTCCGCCGAGATCGCAATGGGGCCGGCGCCGAAACTGTCGGCCGGTTCGCTCGCGAGCGTTTTCCAGGTCTTGCCGCCATCTTTTGAAATGGAGGCGTGAATGATGTGGTTGGTTCCGCGGCCTCCGCCGGTGCCGGTGCGGACGATGAGGCCTGGCTTCTTTTCGGCAAACGCCAGACTCTCCGTGTTGCCGTAGCGCTGGCCGGAGAAAGTTCCCCCGGCGGGTGATTGGTCAAGATCATCGTGCCGGAAACCGTCAATATCGCCCAATCCGCTCAACAGATGCGCGCCCTTGGGCGGACTGATCAGCGCCAGCGGCACGGTTTCTTCCAGGCTTTGGTCGAGAAAAACCCAATGGGTTGATTTGCCGGCGTCGGCAGCGGTCGCATTGGTGCAGCACCAGATGCCGTAGCCGGTGGTGAACAGCACCTGGTCCGAATTAAACGGGTTGATCACGATGGTGCCCATCCAATGCGGCGTACGGGTGGCGGTGTAAGGCGCGCTGGAGTGATCCCAGACGGTGATATCGGTGGCATTAGTCCGCCAGAGTTGTGTCCAGGTCAAGCCACCGTTGGTGCTGCGGAAAATTTCATCGTGCGGATGCCAGTGACAGAACGTCGTGGCCATGAGGGTTGACGGATGTTGCGCGTCCACTGCAACGCAGCCGTAGCCGAATGGCTGGTCGGAATCTTTGGGGTGAACCGGGGTGATGTCCGTCCAGACGCCGTTTTCCGGATTGAATTTCCAAATCGCACCGTCATTCATCGAACCGGGTCCGGGTTCCCGGCCGTAGCTCAGATAAAACATTCCGTCCGGCGCCCGCACAAGATGGTTGGGGCGCAACCCCACCGGCTGGTTCGAGACGGCCAGCCAGGTGACGCCGCCATCGGTGCTGCAAAAAAGATTGGTTTCCGTTGTGGCCACCGCGGCATATAGCGTCGGAGTCGGACTGCCGGGCTGGCCGCTGGCGGGGTCAAACACCACACTCACGACGCCGACCGCCTGCTGGCCGAAACCGCCGAAACGCGGACGGAAACCGGTGGTCGTACTGGCAGCCGCCGGCGGCGTTTGGTTGGTGGTGCTGATGTTGGGAAAACCTTCAATTTTCTGCCATGTCGCTCCCCGGTCGGCGCTCTTCCACAATCCGTCATGCCGCGAGCCGAAGAAAAGAATGCCGCCTTGATTGGGATCCACGGCGAGCCGTTCGCCATTAAAGCGACCGGACTCGTTGCCGCCCATTTTGAAAGGAACATCGGTTCGCTGGAAGGTTTTTCCCTGATCATCCGAGCGAAGAATGGCTGCGTTGCCCCCGTTGTAGATGCCGGCGGCCACATAAACGCGTTGGGGATCGTTGGGATCCACCGCGATGCTTTCGATTCCCGTCAGGCTTGCATCCGCCATGCCCATCCAATCGGTGATGGGAATCCACCGTTGCGCCGAATCATCCCAGCGGTAGGCGCCGCCCACGTCGGTGCGCGCATACATCAAACCTTTTTGGCGGGGATGAGGTATGATGCCGGTAACGAATCCGCCGCCGCCCATGACCACATTGTGCCAGACATAAGGTTCCGCCGGCGGTGGTTGGGGAGCCGGGGATTGTGCCCGTGTGGAACACGCCAGACCCAGCATGAGCAGCCCGAAGGCGCCGTGAACTTTTAAGATTTCTTGCATACGTCAATTACTCGACTGTGACGGAGGTTTTTAACCGTTCGTCAGCGGACGAACTTCCGACCCGGATTTCGATGGTTCCGCTCTCAACCGTCCAGGCATGTTTGTCCTCGTCCCAATACGCCAGCGATTTTGCCGTCAGGGGGATTTCCACCGTTTTTTGCCCGCCGGGCTGAAATGCCACCCGCCTGAATCCGCGGAGTTCCTGGATTGGGTGTTCCAAGGACGATTTCAAATGCCTGACGTAAAGCTGGACGACTTCATCACCCGCGCGGTTACCGGTATTTTTTACGTTCACGCTCACGGTTATCGCGCCATCTTTGGCGAGCGTCGGGGTGCTGGTTTTCAAATCGGAATACTCAAACGTGGTGTAGCTCAAGCCGTAGCCGAACGGATAAAGCGGCTGGTGTTTGAAGTACATGTAAGTCCGGCCATCGCGGATGTTGTAATCCATCATGCGCGGCAGCTGGTAGATCGATTTGGGCCAGGTTTCCACCAGCCGGCCGGCCGGGTTGTAATCGCCAAACAACACGTCCGCCAGCGCATTGCCCTCCTCCTGGCTGCAATGCGTCAGGTGAACAATCGCCGGAACGTGTTTCTGGGTCCAGTTGATGGCGTACGGAAAACTGGAAACAAGCACGACAATGGTGTTTGAATTCGCCCGGTAAATTTGTTTGATCAACTTCTCGTCTTCCAGCTTTATGGATTTTCGGTCCACGCCTTCCTTGCCATAGCTGGGCAGGACGACTTTTGCCCAGTTGGTGATGCCGCCCGTGGGATGATTGCCCACGCAAACAATCACGACATCGGCCGCCCGGGCAAGTTTGACCGCCTCGCCATCAGCGTTGTTGGTGGCACAGGTCACGGTGACGCCGGGGCCAACCTTGTCGCGGATGCCTTCCAATGGTGTGACGGTGTAAGGCGGCGTGCCGCTGTACCAGTCGAGCAGGACCTCGTTCGCGAACGGACCGATGACGGCGATGGATTTAATTTTGGTCTTATCGAGCGGCAGCAGGTTTCCGGAGTTTTTCAGGAGCACGATGGATTCTTGCGTCACGAGCCGGGCGACGGCCTTGTGTTCGGGCGTGTTCCACGGTTCCGGCTCGGTGGCGGCGCCGATGCCGGCGTAGGGATTGTTCGTTGCCGGGTCCAGCAGGCCGAGCCGGATGAAGACGCGAAAGGTGCCTTTTATGACCTGGTCAATGTCGGCTTCAGTCAGGAGATTATTCGACAGCGCGCCAAAGACGCTGGCCCGGTGATTGTCCAGGAATTGGTTGATGCCGGCTTTCACGCAGGCCGCCGCCGCCTCGTTCGTGGTAACAAAATAGTGATGCCGGGTGACCAGGTTGCGCAGCGAGCCGCCGTCGGTGCAGATGATGCCGTCCACGCCCCATTCCTTGATCGCCACGTCTTTGATGACCGGCTGAATGGTGCAGGGGACCCGGTTCCACGCGTTGTACGATGCCATGAAACATCGCGCGCCGCCTTCCTCAAAACCCATGCGGAAGGGAACCGAATAATATTCGCGGAACAATTGTTCGTCGAAATCGGACGAGGAACCATCGCGGCCATTTTCGTTGCTGTTGGCAAAGAAATGTTTCAGCAGCGAGGCGGTCTGCCAGTATTTCGGATTGTCGCCCTGAAGCCCTTTGATGAAAGCCACCGCCATCGTCCCGTTGAAGAACGGGTCTTCGCCATAGCATTCCTCGGTCCGGCCCCAACGCGGGTCACGGCCGAGGTCGGCGTTGGGCGCGCGCAGGACCAGGCTGCCGCGGTGGTAGTTGGTGCTCTGATACAGATAACGCGCCTCGTACCCTTCCACCGCGCCGGCCTGGCGGAGCACGTCTGTGTCCCAGGTCTCGGCCATGCCGATGGCCTGGGGAAAAATGGTCGTGGGATAAGGCGGTTTCGGCGCCCAGTTGCTGGGCCCACCCTGGGCCAGGCCGTGAAGCCCTTCCGCGTGGCCCATGGGTTTGATGCCGAGGCGCGGCAATCCGGGCCGCTGGCTCAGGAACGCCACCTTCTCATTCAAGGTCATCAATGAAACAATGTTGGTGACGCGCACCTCCTCCGGCAGGTTCGGGTCTTGAAACGGATATTGATATTGGGCGCGAACCGGGGCGGTTAAGATTGCGAAAAACAGACAAAGCGCGGGCAATAAAAGTGGGCGGCTATTCATGGTTTTTAATTTGTGAAAGGTAATTTTGCCCGGTTGCCGGCAAATAAACAACGCCGCAAATGAACTCACCATTTTTTCTTCCTCGCCTCCCTCAAGGAGGACAGGGCCGGGGTGAGGAGCCAATGTTTACGTTTTAAACCCCTCGCCCCAACCCTCTCCCCGTTTGGCGGGGAGAGGGAGTTGTTTCGTTCGATGCACTCATCGGTAGCGGTACACTTTGACGTGCTGGACGCTGTATTTGTCGTCGCGAAAGTGCAACGTTCGCCACTCCGTCACCTCGTCGCCGTTCAACCGGCGGCCCGGAATCCACCGGCCATTTTCATAAACGCCTTCCTCATCCGTGCCGATTCCCACGCTTTCGTTTTCGTTGGTGCTGGAAAAATTGACCGCCAGGTTCCTGCCCATGATGATGTAATCATCCGGGCCGGTGGAAATGAAAAGGCCGGCGATGGGCCCCGGCATGGTATTGGTCGCGTGCGTCCAAGGGGGAGGCACCCAGAATTCCGCCTCGATTTTGTAATTCCCCAACTGGAACGTCTGCGTCGTGTTGGTGGCATCCAGCAACACGGCCGTCATGGTGCCTTTGCCCTGATTGGCCAGGATCAGCGGAGACACCGATGAAAGAAAATCATAAGCGCGGGCGAGTTCCTGGTCGGAACCGGCGAACCGGTCAACCCCGAAGGGAGAATAGCCGATGGCATTGCACGCGCCGAACGCATAAATCGCTTGGGCGGCCCCCTGCACGCCAGCCTTCGACTCGGGGATGAACAACGGATTGCCGTTCCGGGTGTAGCGCGCGCACGTCTCGGCGAATTGCTCGATGTAGAGGTCGGGCGAGAGGATATCAATCGCCGGCGCGCCAAACCGCCAGAGGTCATGCACCTGGGGCGTGGGTCCGCCGCTGGGATACTCGCCGGGGCGCGGACAGCCTTGCTGCTGGAGCCAGGTATTGACATACATCGGAATGTCGTATTCCGCCTTGCCGGCGGCGGCCACCTGGTTGACATACATTGAATAACGCCAGGCCATGAAGAATTCATCCGACGCCCAGTTCAATTGCCGCCAATAAACATCCTTTTTCTTGTCGGTCAGATCAGGTCCGTACAGCTGGACCGAAGCCGGCTTGCCCGGGCCAAACACTTCCGTCCAGGTGCCGGAGGTTTTGAAACCATGAGCCGCCCACCCTTTCAGCAATTCCGGCGCAAGCGTGTCCTTGTGCTGCATCAGATAGTTCATCAAATCCTTGGGGACCGGCTTGGCAAAGGCTTCATTGGCAGCGGGGCTGCGGTCCCGGGAGTCGCCGAGTGTGCCGACCTCGTTCTCCACCTGGATCATGAGCACGGTATGCTTCTCGCCGTCCACCTCGCGGAGATGCCGCATGAGCGCGGCGAAGGCGCGCGCGTCGGCATCGCGGTTGGCTTCGCTGAACGTGGTCATGATGGGCATGCTTTTGCCGTCCGAACTGCGCGCGAGCGGGAACCGGTCCTGATTGGTTTTGACCCAGAGCGGCTGGTAGCTGGACTTGCCGTTTTTCCAACTGCCGAACCACAACAAAACCAGATGAAGATCGTTCGTCCGGGCGTCCTGAAGCAGGCCGTCCACC
>Ga0265316_10000799_pt1 | contig 34742 bp, 28 predicted proteins | sample 4522metaG_FD_202092 | JGI IMG/M metagenome (GOLD analysis project Ga0265316, IMG submission 202092) | Rhizosphere microbial communities from Carex aquatilis grown in University of Washington, Seatle, WA, United States - 4-5-22 metaG | ecosystem: Host-associated > Plants > Roots > Rhizosphere >...
TTCGCCCTTCCCTACGTGAGCTGGGGCATGAAGAACCCCAGCACCTTCGTGCTCCGCGTGGACGAGAAGGTCGCCATCGAGATTCACGCGGCCGGCCGGGTCCTGGCCCGGTGACCGGGCTCCCGCCGGGCAGCGTAAACTCAAGAAACCGGGCCGTCCCGGCGCGCATCTTGCTAGTTGGCGTCGGAGCCTGAGGAGCCTTTCCGAATGAAGCACGTTCTGCCGTTTCTGCTCCTGGCGGTGCAAGTCCCGCTGTTCTCGCAGGTGGGGAACCCCAGCGGCTATCCTCCCATTCTGACCCCGCAACCGGGGCCGAACCTCCCATTGCCGGGCCGCCACAAAAAGGAAGATCCCAAGAATCCCCCCACCCAGCGTTCTGCGGGAAAGCTGACGAAGGTGGACGACCAGTCGCTCGTGGTCGAGGTCCCCGACGGGCGCGTCCTGACGTTCAAGCGCACCGACAAGACGAAGTTCTTTCGCGACGAGCAGGAGATCAAGCCCGGGGAGCTGAAGGCCGGCAATAAAGTCGTCGTCGACGCGACGGAGGACAACGAGGGGTTCCTGTACGCCGTGAAGGTGGCCCTCGACACGACTCCTCCGCCCGAGGAAAGCGCTGCCGCGCCCGCGGAGAGTGGCGGCCGGGGCGCCGGAAACAGCCCCGCGCCCGTGGATCCGGACGCGCCCGGGCCGCCCAAGCTTAAGCGCGGGATTCCGGCTCCGCGGCCCGATGAAGACTTGGCCGACGCCTCCGCCCCCGCTGCCGGCACGACGCCCGGGGCGTCCGAAACCCCCGAGGCGCCGCCCGCCGACGACCCGGTGATCGTAAAGGCGACGCAGGCGACGGCCGCGTTCACCGAGAAGCTTCCCAATTACGTGTGTAAGGAGTTCATGGCGCGCTTCCAGAGCTCGCACCACCCGGCCGATTGGCAAGCGCTCGACGTCGTGTCCAGCAACATCGTGTACGAGGGAGGCCACGAGAGCTATCGGGATATAACGGTTAACGACAAGCCCTTCAAGAAGGGGATGGAGGAGATGAACGGCGCCTGGTCGACGGGCGAATTCGGCACCATGTTACTGGACCTGTTCGCGCCCTGGACGGCCGCGGAGTTTCGGCTACGAAGGCGAACGTCCATCGCCGGCGTCGAGGCTCGGGTCTACGATTTCCAGGTCGAACGGTCGCACTCGCACTGGCACGTGCAGGTGGGTTCGCAATCCCTGCTGCCCGCTTACAAGGGATCGGTCTGGATTCAGCCTGAAACCGGCCAGGTGCTGCGCCTGGAGATGGTGGCGCGCGCGCTTCCGAAGGAGTTCCCGGTCGACACGGTCGAATCGGCCGTGGACTATGAGAATGTAATGATCGCGGGGAGGAAGTTCCTCCTGCCGGTGCATGCCGAGACGCTGGCCTGCGAGCGCGGCAGCAGCAATTGCAGCCGCAACACCATCGACTTCCGCAACTACCACAAGTTCGAGAGCAGCTCGGACGTCACTTTCGCCAGCGACAAGTAACTACTTCGCCCCCACCTGCTCGAGTGCCCGCGCCGTCGCCGCCAGCAGCGCCTCCGGCCCCACCGGCGCTCCCGTAGCGCCGATCATCCACAGGTCCGGCGCGATGCGGCCCTGCCGCGCCACCCGTTCCACCTCGGGGCCGATCTTTCCAACGCTGCGCATGTGCTCCTCGAGTTGGTGCGCGATGAAGTGCCCGATGGGGTAGTCGGGCAGGTACAGGAACGAGTCGATCATGTGCGAGTAGACCCCCAGCAGCACCACGTCGCGCTGGCGCAACACCGGCGCGTAATACTTGTTCCAGGTTTCGGCCGCGATGCGCACCGTGGCGTTCTTCAGGTCGGCGGGCGAGGCGTCCGGGTGCTCGTACATCCAGTGCCACACGGCCATATCCACCAGCGCGACGCCGGCGATCTCGTACGCCGCCCAGAAATCGTTGAGTGTCCGCAGCGCCTGCTCTTCCGTGCCAGGACTCGCCAGGCCCAGCAGTTCGAGATCCTTCGCCTGGAAGACGAACGCAATGGCCTCGGTGAAGGCGGTATTCGGCACCCCGTTCAGCAGCCAGTGGTCGATCTCGTTCAGCGAGAAGGTCTGCTCCACGTTGTGGCCCATCTCGTGGACGGCGATGTTGTAGCCCTTGTAGTCCATGCCGTTCGGACCCACGCGAGTGCGCAGGTGGGCCGGGGACGGACGCAGTTGCGAACCCCAGGCATGCCCCGAGCCCCGCGCCGGGTCCACCACAATGTTGGCGGCCAGGTACCGCGCCTTCTCGGCGCTGAATCCCAACGCTTCAAACATGCGCGGCATGTCCTGGTGGTAGGCTTCGGGCGTGGGATATTTCTTACGGGTCATGGCGTCGAGCTGCGTTTCGGTATAGGCTCCGCGCGGCTGGAAGCCGCTGTACCATACGTCGAAAGGCTCGAGCGGCCGGCCCAGGCGCCGCTCGATCAGCGCGGCGACTCGGGGAACCAGCGGCGACGTGAGCACCTGCTCGAACATTGCCCGCACGCGCGCTTCCGGCAGTTCGCGCTCCTCGTCGAACTTCCGCGCCATGTGTGAGGGCGCGGCCGGCGAATAGGGATCCATGCCCTTGATGGCGCGGAACCCGCCCAGCAGTACGGCGTAGCGCGTGTCCGGCTCGGGATCGTTGGTGACGCTCCCGGCGGCGGGCCTCGCGCCATCGTAGTCCTTCACCGCGGACGGCCGCACCTGGTTTGTGTAGGGGTTCCAATCCACCGCCGGATTATCGACCACGGCTTTCGGAATGCTCTGGCGGACGATCGCGTCCATGACCCGCGCGATCATCCGCTGCCGCGCGAGGCCGTCCTTCTCCCCGTAGTCCGCCTTGATCTGGTCGCGTAGATTCCAGTGCGAGAGCAGCCGCATGCGGGCCGGAAACAGGCGCTGGCCTTGCTCATCGACCAGGTGGTGCATCCAGATGTTGTACCCGGAGATGTACTGCTCCGATCGCGAAACTGCCTCGGCAATCGCCAGATTGACCGATGCGGGGACGCGCCGCGAGAAACGCTGTGCCAGCCGCGCCTCCGCCCACTGCCGCCGCGTCCAGCCGCCGCCCGCGGCGAGCCGCTCCTCGAGCGTGGTCAGCGGGAAGTTCAGCAGAACCACGAAGGCCAGCTTGTTGGAGAACAGGTCGTCGCTCGCGTGGGCGGAGGGATCGTACCCGGCGAAGGCTTCGTCGTAGGGCAGGATCGGTCCGCGGTCCAGGTCGGTCTGGGTGCGGAAGGCCCGGACGACCTCCAGCATGTGGCCGTCGAGCTGCTCGAGCAGCGTCTCGTAGCGCGTGAAGAGCGTATCGAGCGCGGTCTGGTCCCCGGCGAAATTGCGCCGCACGAATTCTTCGAACGCGGACTGGTCGCCGTCGGCCGCGCGCCAGAACTCTCCCGCCTGCTTGAGGCCCCGGGCCGCGCGCCCGCGTTGCGCCTCGCCGTACCGCTCGACGAGCTCCTTTTCGAGCTTCATGGCCGAATCCCCCCGCCAGGCCGGCGCCGCTTCCTGCGCGCGAAGCGGCCAGCCCGCCAGCGCGCCCGCAATCAGAACGAATACCCGGATACCCAAGCAACGCACGATCATCCCTCCTTCCGGATCACTTCGGGAGTATAGCGCTTTGGGAGAGCCGACAGCCCTGCGTCGCCGCAGCCTGCGGGCAAAAGCGAAGCCCGGACCGGTGCGATTGCGAACCGCGGATTCTGTCTTGTATGATACAGCAGTTCAGAACGTCGCTTCCGAATCCCGAGGTTGAGCAATGTGCACGGATCCTGGCCACGTATCCGCCGAAGGCCTTCCGCCATTAACTCAACCCGACCTTCGAGCCGGTCGCAAATAACGCCACTATCTCCGCCACAGAGGTTATAGACGAATCCCAGTGAATCTGCCTCCAGCAAGGGCGCAGACATGCAGATCTGGCAGGCCGGGCGCGGCACGGCATCCGCCACTCACTTCAATTCCTGGCCCGGCGGTTCCTCCACAAGCTTGAATGATTTGTTCTTGAGATAGCGCTCGCGCCCGGCCTGTTGCGCTTGAGCGAGCCGCTTTACGTACTCCTGTACCTCCCCGCGATCCGCCGCCGAGGTAGAATGCCGCAAGGCGACGATCAAGTGGTAAATAGCTGCCTGATCGAGAGGATCGTCCTTTAGCGCCAGTTCCGATTGCTGCCTTGCACGCTGGTACTGTCCAAGGTTCAGATACAGGCTCGCAAGAAGATTTCGCGCCGGTGCGAAAGCCGGTTTCATCCCGACAACCTTGAGCGCAGCCGCAATCGCCTCTTGCGAGCTCTGGGCATTACCAGCGGCCGCGTCTTGCTGAAGCAGCTCTGCGAGTAGGAAATTGAGCTGCGCGCTGTTCGGATGAGCGCGCAACTGCGCACGCACCTTCTCTAGCGCCAAATCGGGACGATCCTGCTCCACCTCCGCCAGGTCCCTGGCGTATGAACTGCTACTCTGTTTGGGATCGAGGCTCTCGGCCATCTTGAAATCGGCTTCCGCCTTATCGTACTGAGCGAGTTGAGCGTACAGTAGTCCGCGAGACACGTAGAGAGAAGGATCTAGCGGGATCACCTGTACTCCCAGTGTGAGCATCTTGATGCCTACCTCGAAGGACTCATGGTCAAGGCAGAGAAGAGCGAAGGCAGTGTAGTAGGCTGCGTTCTTAGGATTCAGAACAATGGCCTGCCGGAGATGAGATACGGCATTGGGAGTGTCCCCCGTCGCTTCGTAGGCTTCCGCTGCGAGACTGAAGATGTCAGGGTCTGTCTGCTCAGGACCCAGCAACGACTTGAGCGTTGTGAGCGCCTCGGCATATCGCTTCGTGCCCACTAGCAGGACAGCAAGATCGTACTTCGCAGAGGCTTGTTCAGGGACAAGCGAAGCCAACTGCTGGAATGCCGCTATTGCTTCCTGCGCGTGCCCCGTCTGCTGCAAACAGGAGCCGTAGAGTTCAAGTGAGACGGCGTGGCCGGCAACGCTTCTTGCGCAGGATTCGAAATGTACAATCGCGCCTTTGCAGTTTCCTGCCCTGGCCTCCAACACGGCCAGCATTTCATGCGCAACCTCATCTGTCGGGTCGAGCTTCACCAAAGTCTGCACTGTCGGCAGTGCGCGATCGGCCTCTATGCGAAACAAGAGTTGGGCCTTGCCTTTCAGTGCCGGAATCAGGTTCGGCGACAAGCGAAGAGCAGTGTCAAATGCAGCCAAAGCGTCATGACTATTGTTCTGGAGCGAAAGAGCGATGCCCTGCAGGGTCCACACACGCGCGTCGCCGGGGCTGTCGCGCAAAGTTGAGCGCGTGAGCCGGAGCGCCTGATCTAATTGGCCGCTGCGGATGAGGGACTCTATGGACGTCAAGGGGGCCGGGCCTTGCTGTCCGGGCGCGATGACGCTCAAGACGCCAAACAACGCCAGGCAGGGAAGATAAGATGGTCCGCTCATGTCTGCCGAGGTGCACTCCTAGGATCGTGCCCAACCGAAGTTCGGAACGACACCTTTGCCTTCGCGGATCGTGACAAGCTGATCGCACTTTACAGACGGATAGGTTTCGGTTGCGCCGCTTGGCCAATGGATTGTTACGTCTGCGGCCCTAGCTTCTCCCAGGCCATAATGAAGGCGGGAATCGCTACAAGAATAGTAACTCGACTGGCTCAGGACTGCCTGCGCGTGAGTTCGTCCGCTGTAGCGAACCAGCACTCGCGCGCCGATGGCGCTGCGGTTCGACTTGGTCCCAATCAGCTTCACCTTGAGCCAATGGCTATTTCCCTTCAGGTCGTTCCGCAAGAGCGACGGTGGCTCGTTCATGTTGAAGATCAGAATGTCCAGGTCGCCGTCGTTGTCAAAATCTCCGAAAGCACAGCCGCGACTCGAATGCGGAGTAGAGATCCCCGGACCTGCGCTTTCGATCTCCTCAAACGTTCCATTTCCCAGATTTCTAAAGAGGATCCGGGGAGATTTGTCGGGGGTTTGTGGAAGAATCTTCTCCACCTCGGGATATACGCTGCCGGTTACGAAGAAGATGTCGGGCCACCCGTCGTTATCCAGATCGAAGATGCCGCTGCCCCAACTGGCAAAGCGGGTCTCGACGCCGAGCCGTGCGGCGTAAGTGACATCGTCGAAGTTGCCCTTGCCGTCATTTCGGTACAGGACGTCGTTGTCGTTGACAAAGTGGGTCTTGAAAATGTCGAGATGCCCGTCTGCGTTGTAATCCCCAACCCCAATACCCATGCCGGCCTGTTCGGCTCCGTCGTTGCTCAACGCGACACCGCGCGCAATGGCCTCTTCAACGAAGGTTCCGTCATGCTGGTTCATGAAGAGGAGGCTAGGAGTGGAGTCGCAGGCGACGTAAATGTCGGGCCAGCCATCTTCGTCGAAGTCGGCGGCCACGACTGTCATGCCATAGCTCGGCCACGGCCTGGCGATTCCGGCCTCAACGCTCACATCCGTGAAGGTGCCGTCACCGTTGTTCCGGTACAAAGAATGCATCCCGAAAGGAAGACCCCGGGGACCACAGTTGACCGGAATGCCTTTCCAGTTGCAATTCACCGATGCACCGGGCCTTGGCACGTGCTCGAGATCGAACTTCAGGTAGTTTGAGACGAACAGATCCAGGTGGCCATCGCGGTTATAGTCGACGAAAGTACAGCCTGCCCCCCATCTGATCTCGGGACTCTCCAGCCCGGCTTCTTTGGTCACGTCCTTGAACGTTCCGTTGCCGAGATTGCGATATAGGCGATTCTGTCCCCAGTAGGTGCAGAAGATGTCTTCGTATCCGTCGTTGTTGTAGTCGCCGATACAGACGCCATTCGCCCAGCCGGCTGCTTCAAGACCCGCCTGCGCGGTCACATCGGTGAAGGTCCCGTCGCGATTGTTCTTGTAAAGGCGATTCGAAGCCCCAGGAGGAGCGCCTTCCAGGCGAGTTCCGCTGAGGAGAAAGATGTCCAGCCAGCCGTCGTTGTCGTAATCGAGAAAAGCGCATCCGCAGCCGTTTGCCTCGATGATGTATTCCTTGTGATCTATGCCGCCGTAGACCATGGTTTTCGTCAGGCCCGCCGATGCAGCAACGTCGGTGAAATATGCGTTGAACGGCCGGCCCGATGCCTGAGATTTCTTTTGAGCGGCTGCGACGTGGCCACCCATGCCTTGCTGGGGAAAGCATCGGGGTGTCAGGTATCCGGCTAGTGCTCCGAGCGAGAACGAAAAAAAGTGACGTCGGCCAAAGTGCATATGATCCGGTTAGAATCTCGTAAACATATATCTGACAGATTGCGTGTCCAGCAGCCCGGCTAGCGAGGCCCCGCGCACAACAACATGGATGTCACACTTGGCCAGACACCATCGCCCTTACCATACGTACACGGCGGCCACACTAGGAGGACCAGGAACGAAATCCGTCACGCGTGTCTGCAGAACAATCTCGACGTTCTTCTTCTGCCAGCCCTTGGGAAGCGCCCGCACCGCCGGCTCCAACAACGCCGGACGGGTAACGAATTCGCTTGCCGCCTGGGTGCCTTCGGTGCCGATACCGGCTACGATGATCGTAAACTGCCCCGTATCCGAGTCCAGCAGGCGGGCCACCAGCGCAGCGTCGTCGAGTGGTTCCATATTCTTTCCGTAACGTCTGCCCCAGTGGCGGCCATTGACACCCTGTTCGCGAATCTCAGAACGATCGTCTTTGCTGACAAATGCAAAGTGCAGAGTCGCGGCGATTTGGAGCGTCCAGCGGTTGTTGAAGGCGCCTACGATAACTGCAGGCGAGTTCTTCAGGTCGCCAAATGAATAGTCCGCGCCAATCCGGACCTGGTCTGGCTTGCCAATCCTGCCCATGAGAGTAGCGAGAGTGACAGCAGCGTATGTGTCACCTCGCGCGACTCCGTAATCCGGACTTTTCAACATCTCGCCCCAGGAGATCTTCTGGCTCGGATCCATGGGCAGGGCGCCGAGTCTTTCAATTCGGGTCTGGAAAGTTCCGGGATGCATTCGCGCGTACCTGTCGTATAGCGCTTCAGTCGGCCGGTATACCACGGGCATGGCCAGACAGACGAGCACTGGTTGCGGGGTCGCGAATACCGGCTCCCAGAACTCATCAATCGCTCCCTTTTGCGACGCGCGCGATCCTCGAACCCCGAGCGCCACGGCGCCCGCGGCCAGCAGGATCACACAGATCAAAGCGACGACCCTGTATCCCGGCAGTCTGCGCAGGCGATCAGCCGGGCCGGCATCCGGAGGCGGCGATGACGCCAACGGAACTGGACTGACTGGCGACTCAACCGACGCCTCGGTGAAGACTGGGGAATAGGAGCCAACGGGGAGTTGAACACGGATCGCCGGCGCAGTGGTCAGTGCCCGATAGTACTGGTCAAGCCTGCGACGGACTTCAGCCGCCTGGACGCGAACCACCGGGTCATCGCCCGTGGCGTAGTCGCGGCGACGCTCGAACAATTCGACACCGATTGTGCGTTCCTTGAGGGGGCCGGCGTTATCCAGCGTGTATTCAACGACATAGCGGAGGAACTGCGTAGACCGTGCAGCCTTGCGGAAGAAGCAGCTTTCCAAGATCTGATTCAGCTCCCGCAGTACGAGTTCACGCTTGCCAAGCTCAATCGGAACTGCATTGCCAAACGCCATCTCAGTAGTCTCAACGAGGACTATCTGTGCATCGGAAGCTGCAGTAAATGAATGCCCGCCGCTCAACAGGCGCCGGCGTGGGCCATCGCGAAAGCCATTTGAACAGGACAGCGGACTTCAGTAAAGTTCCATTTTGTTGCCAACAGGCGCCACTCTGGCCGCGATTATAATGCCAATATAATCAATGACGTACGTGATGCGCTCCCTCATGTTCCATCGGCCGGTAAAGTCTGTCAGAACTGACCAGCGGCACCCACCGAGCGGCCTCTCACCTGGTGCATTGGGGCTATGCCCGCCCCGACGGCAAGCTCGTGAAGGCCGTGACCTCGGGAACGCCATCCTCCCCCGGCCCGCGCAAAGCCCAACGTTTTCCATCCCTTGGAGACAAGACACCAGTGCCACCAAGCAGTTTCGCCCCAGAATACCACAGAACGACTCAAGGCCGATGCTCGGTTCGCAGGCATGGAAGAGCGAAGAGTGCCTCTCTTACTGTAAGAAGACTGTTCATTACTTTACGGTCCCCAACCTCAAGCCCTAAAGTCGATCTATTGCTTGTCCGAGGAGTGCTCGGTCGTGCCTTACCTAGACGGCGGTTCGTTAGGAGGAGGTTCCATGGGAGTTTGGACCAGACGTTTGCTTGTAGTCATATCGGTGCTTTGTCTCGCCTCGCTGGCCGCGTTCGGTCAGTTTCTGAGCGGCGTGGACGGGTCGGTGCGCGACAAGACCGGAGCTCTCGTAGCCGGGGCGAAGGTGAGCATTACGGACAACCGCACCCAAGTGTCGAAGGGCACCACAACCAACGAAGCAGGCTATTTCCGAATCGACAGCATTGCAGCCTCGACGTACACCATCCGAATTGCGATGTCCGGCTTTAAGACTTGGGAACTGAAGGATCTCGAGATTCCTGTAGGCCAAACTCGAACGGTTGCGCCTACGCTGGATGTGGCCTCGCAGGAAGAAAAAGTCACCGTGACCGCCGAGTCAGCGGAGGTCGCCGTGAATCTGGCTAAGGCTGACACCGGGTCGGTGATTCAGGCATCGACGGTTCAGGAAACTCCCCTGGTGGGACAAAACGTCTACAGTCTGACGACTTTGACGCCCGGACTCACCGGCAGTGCCGTTACGGCCAGGGATGCCGACAACTTCACGAACGAATACGCCATCAACATCAACGCTGCCGGTCTACGGCAGGAGCAAAACGGATACGCTATCGATGGCGCCCAAACCAACACCCCGTCCCGCGGGGGCGGTACCTCGATTTCCCCCAACCCGGCAATCGTCGAATCCGTCGAGGTGCGAACCAACGACTTCGACGCTTCCAAGGGAAGAAACGGAGGTGCGATCGTAAACGTATATACGCGCTCCGGCAGCAACCAATTGCATGGAAGCGTCGACTATTACTACACCAACAACACCTTGTCCGCCCGAACGCTCTTCGACGGGGCGACACTGCCTTCGTCCTACCGGCACGAGGTAAGCGCAACTTTGGGCGGTCCGGCTATAAAGAACAAGCTCTTCTGGTTCGGAGCCTATGACGTTCTTCGGTCGAACGTCAGCCAGCCGGGCAGCGCCACGGTCGAAACCCAGGATTTTGTTAACTGGGCAAAGGCGAACCTACCCAATACTGTCGCCTTACAAGCCCTTACGGCGGCGCCACCACTCCAGTACGCTTCCGCCAGTGGCGCCCAAACCGTGGGCGACATAATTGCGAGCGGGAGCAGTTACTTCGCTCCGCCTGCGGGAATCCCTACGAGCCTTGCCGCCCTCGGGACTATCCACTTCACCAACGTGGCGCCAAAAGACGGCTATCAGTGGAGTGCCCGGGGTGACTACTACATGAACGACAGCGACCGCTTCTATGTCGATGTCCTCCGGACCAACTACACCTCTGGGGGTACGAATGCCAGACCGCAATTCGCCGCACCCAGCGCGGGTCATTCTACGTTTGCGAACTTGGATTGGACCCATACCTTCGGTCCGCGCCTGTTGAACGAGGCTGGGGTGAACATCATCCGTCCGTACGGACAGAATGGTTCCACTTCCGCATTCGCCGTGCCCAATATCAACGTCGGCGGCGGCCTGTCGGGCTTCGGCGGCTGGGGCCCCGGCAACTTCACTCAGCAGACCCTTGCCTGGCGCGATATCTTGACCGCGATGGTCAAGAGCCACACGCTCAAGATCGGCTTTGAGCAGTACAACATCCGCGAGTACGATACCCAGGCCGGAGCGTTTGACCGGCCGACCTATAACTTCAACAGTCTCCTCGACTTTATCCAAGACAAAGCGACAAGCGAGGGCGGAACGCCGGTGAGCCTCATAACCCACCAGGAAGCGCCCTATTACCGCAAGTACCGCGAGTTCTACACCGGGGCCTTCGTTCAGGACGACTGGAAGGTGACCCCTCGTTTCACGCTGAATCTTGGCGCTCGCTTCGACATACTGAACAATCTCTTCTCGATCTACAGTCCCGAGTTGAGCACCTTCAACCTGGGATCAGGGTCGGAGTTGCTCGGCCAGGTCGCGACGGGCACCGTCGGCCTCAGTCCAATCCGCCCCAACGTGCTCGACCACAGTCCCTGGGGACTCACTCCACGCCTGGGATTCGCCTGGGACGTGTTCGGCAAAGGCAAGACCTCGGTCAGAGGCGGTTTCGGCATGTTCTCGGACCAGCCGCCCTATCTGCACATCACGGATATGACCGCGACCAACCTGCCGAACTACTTCTTCCCGTCTCTTAACGTGCAATCGGGAGATAAGATCTCCTTCCAGATGTGCCAGCCACCCAGCGGCTTCACTATTTCGTGTCCGGTGCTGCCCACCGCCAACGCCACCATCGATCCGAAGACGGGCGCGCTCTACGTCGGCGGCGTCTTGCAGCGCGGGGGTCTCGGTGGTATCAGCACCAACTACAAGATGACGCAGGTGGTGGCATGGAACTTCAGCGTGCAGCAGGAACTGGCAAGCCATCTGCTTCTCGAAATTAACTACTCCGCAACCGAGGCGCACCACTTGCCCGTCTTCAACCCGGACGTCAATCGCTTCTCGGGAGACCTGATCGCCAACGGTGGGTCGTTGACGCGGTTGAACCCGAACTTCGGTGGGATACAGTACGCCACCTCCGACGGCAATTCGCTCGGTAACTATGGGTCGGTGTCGTTACGCCGCCGGTTCTCGGCCGGTTTGACGTTCGGCGCCATCTACACGTATGGAAAGTCGATGGACACCGTCAGCAACGGCCTTTCATTGGATAGTGGGGCCGCAGCCGGCAATTCTCCGCCGGTGATCGTGAACTACAACCTGGCCGCTCAGCGCGGCCGTTCCGATTTTGACATCCGCCACCAGTTTGCATTTGACGGCACTTGGCGGACGCCCAAGAAGTACACCGAGCGATGGGAACGAGCTTTGCTGGGCGACTGGCAATTCAGCGGGATCTGGCTGATGCAAAGCGGGCTACCCTTCACGGTGTACACCGGTGCGGGCTTTGTGCCGGTGAAGAACGCTGCCGGTCAAGTCATCGGCAACACCGGCGGAGATTACAATGCCGATGGATACAATTACGATCTGCCGAACATACCCTCGTTCGGATCCAGTCTCAGCAACCCAGGGAAGCAGAAGTATCTGAACGGTCTGTTCGCGGCTTCCGCGTTTTCGGCTCCGGCGCTCGGGCAAGAAGGGACTCTCGGCCGGAACACCTATGACAACGAAGGCTACATCAACGTTAACCTGACCGTTGGCAGAGTGTTTTCGATTCGTGAGAGGCTGAAGCTCGAGGGGAGAGGCGAGATATTCAACCTCTTCAATCGGGCCAATCTGGTTGGGGTCGACGGGAACCTGGCCGACGGGAACTTTGGTAAGGCTACCAGCCAGTTGCCGGCACGCAGGTTCCAGGTTCATCTGCGCGCTACATTCTAAGTGCGAGACTCACCTGATAGCAGGGACACGCCGCGGGGCCGCGGCGCTGCCCCTGCCGTTTTGGTCGGGTTGCCGTGAACTGTAACGCATTAAGTCGCGCGGGGTCTGGGGTCTGTTCGCGTGTTCGATCTGATCGAGGTGGACCTGGCGAGCGCCGCGGATGCGCTGAAACGCCGGGCGCTTACCCGGACAGGACTTGCACCTGCGAGAACAACGCGTCCTTCAGGACGCACCATGCCCTGGCCCTACGTCGCTGCAGCCTGCGGGTAAAAACGAAGCCCGGACCACTCCTCGCAAAGCAGAATCGAGTTGGCCGGATTGTGCGCCAGGTACTTCAGCGTCGCCGGGCGCTCGGTCAGCGTGCGCGGGTCTTCGGGCAGCATCTCCATCAGCGACGAGAGATCCTGGAACGCCGTGTACTCGACGCCGCCGACGAAGTACCGGTAGCAGATGACGCCTTCGTAGAAGTCCGTGATCGTCGCGCCGCCCGTGCGGCCCCTCGCGTTGACCGCCAGGCGCCGGCGCCGCTCGCGCTCGGCCGGCGAGCGCCGCCCCGCCGGAACGAACCACGCCGCCACGCCCGTGAGCGCGCCCGCCACGCCCGCCAACAGGATTCGCCGCTTCTTCATGAACGTTCGGTTCGCGTCTCGTGGAAGGCTTTGTCGTAGTCCTTCAGGAACTGCTCCAGCCCTCTATCGGTCAAAGGATGATTGAACAACATGTCCAGCACCTTAAAAGGCATGGTCGCTATATCGGCGCCCGCCAGCGCCGCCTCCAGCACGTGCAGCGGAGAGCGGATCGAGGCCGCCAGAATCCTGGTCTTGAATCCGTAATTGTCGTAGATGGTCCGGATGTCGCCAATCAGCGCCATGCCCACCTGTCCGATATCGTCGAGCCTCCCCACAAACGGGCTGACGATGTAGGCCCCGGCCTTGGCCGCCAGCAACGCTTGCGGCCCCGAGAAACAGAGCGTCACGTTCACCCGGATGCTCTCTTTCGCGAGCGCGGCCGTAGCCTTGATCCCGTCGCGCGTCAGCGGGCATTTCACCACCACGTTGGGATGAATGCGGGCCAGTTCGCGCCCCTCGGCGATCATGGCGCCGGCTTCGGTCGATACCACCTCGGCGCTGATGTCCCCGTCGATTATTTCGCAGATCTGGCGGATGTGCTCCGGCGTGGGCTGCCCCTCTTTCGCGATCAGGGACGGGTTGGTCGTCACACCGTCCACCACGCCCCAGTCCGCGCCCTTCCTCAACTCTTCGAGGTTTGCGGTGTCCAGGAAGATCTTCATATCTCTACGTTACATCCGATCGCAGCGCCGCCGTGCGGGCTCGCTGCGACCTCGTTCCGGTGCCGTGTTAACCTTGACCTTTATGCGACGATTCTTCCTGATTGCCACCTTGGCCGCTCTCCTGTCGGGCGCCGCGCTCGCACAGACCGTACGGCGCGCGCCCGGCTTCTCGCTGCCCGACGTCAGAACCGAAGAACACGACTTGCAGGAGTACCGCGGCCGGATTGTGCTGCTGGACTTCATGCGCACCGAATGCCCCCACTGCGGTCCGTTCGCGAAGCTTCTGGAAGAGGTCAAGGCATTCTACGGTGGAAAGGTGGTGGTGCTCGCCATCGTCATGCCGCCCGACGACCAGCCCAAGGTCGCGGACTTTGTAACCAAGGCGAAGATCACCTACCCTATGCTGTTCGACTGCGGCCAGGTCGCCTACTCGTACATCCTTCCCGACGCGATGCACGGGGGAGCCGTTACCACCCCGCATGTCTACCTGATCGATTCGAACGGGATCATCCGCGGCGACTGGGTCTATGGCCCCCAGACTACGGAGGTCTTCCAGGGCCGCGGGCTCTACACCGCAATCGACAAGCTGCTGGCGGCCAGGACTCACTAGCAGATCCTCGGCCGTTGCTCGCCGGTCTACGCTCGGAATCGACGGGCGACGAGACGCGTTGAGCTAAAGCCTCCCCCTCAAACGCCCGATACCTGGAGCGGTGCCTCCTCCCACCATGCCGCCGCCCCTGGCGCAGGCTGCCGACCTGCTGGGCGCCGAGTTCCGCCGCCGGCTCGGTAGCCTGGCCCGGCTCATGAAGGGGGAATCGAGCGCCCTGGATGCCGCTTTCATGACCTGGCTCGGACGGCGCGGCTTCGACGCCCGGCAGGCCAAGTCCCTCGGCGCGATCAACTGCGGAGCCGCAGTGCGCCTGCTCGCACAGAAGAAAACCCTCGCCGATTTCTTCGAACAGGTGGAGTACAACGGCCGCAGGCTGGCCAAACTGGACGTGACGCCGGCCACCGTTCTCGATGCGCTTTCCGGTTACGATCGCCTCCTGGTGCGCCGCTCGCGCGCCATTGCCAGGCGCGAGCGGGAGGATTTGCGCTGGGTTGCGGGCCAGTTGGGTTTTTGCGTGGTCCTCACTCTCAACAATGCGTTCTATCAGGTGCGCGAAGCGGAAACCGAGGCTTTCTTCGAGTTGCACGACGCCGAGCTGCGTGCTTCGGCCGAGGGCGAGCTGCTGGAGGCGTACCTGGGCATCCTGGCGCGGTTCTGCCGCGCCGACGCGGCCTGCGCGGTCCTGTTCGATGCCAGCCGGCGCACACCAGTGGCCTGCGGCGTCCCCCTGCCTCTTGCGCCGGGCTTCCCCGTGAAGAGCCTGGCAGCGCCCCGACTCATGCGCGGCGGAAACGGCCGGGCGCGCGGGCTGCTCATACCCTCCTGGGGCCGCCAGTACGTCTCGGCGTGGTCGATCCCGTTGGGGGACGCCGGCGCGATGCAGTTCGCGTTTCGCAAGGACTACCAGTGGCTCCCGCGGGAGCTGCGGCTGCTCGCCGGGGCCGCGCGCCGGTGCGTCATGGCGGTGGAGAAGTTGCGCCTGGCAGGCCAGCTTGCTGCTCGCGAACGCCAGGTGCGCGAACTGGCCGAGCGCATGCTTCAGGTCGAGGAGCAGGAGCGGCGCCGCATCAGACGCGAACTGCACGACGAAGCCGGCCAACTCCTCCCCTATGTCCGTCTGCAGCTCGAAATGATCGAGCGCGAGGAGGATGCGCCGCCGGCCGTCGTCCTCAGGCTGGCCGCAGCGCGCGAGGCTATCGGCCGCACCGTGCTGGAGATCCGGCGGGTTCTCTCCGATCTCAGCCCGGCGGTCCTGGAGCAACTGGGCCTGGCGGCCGCAGTGCGCCAGTTGCTCATCCGCCTGCATCAGATGCACGGCGTATCGACCCGTCTCGAAAGCGCCGGATTGACGGCGCTGCCGGAGAAGACGGCCATCGTGGCCTACCGCCTCGTCCAGGAGTGCTGCAACAACGTTGCCCGGCATTCCTCCGCCTCGCACCTAAACGTTTTCGTCGCCGCCGCCGATGGAAGCTTGAAGATGCGCATTCAGGATGATGGCGTCGGTTTCCGAGTCGCCGAAGCTCTCGCCAAGCCGGGCTCCTATGGGCTGGCAGGCATGCGAGAGAGGGTCGCGCTGGCGGGTGGCAGGTTCGCAATCTCGAGCGTACCTGGCCGGGGCACCCGGGTTTCGGTCTCGATCCCCATTCCCGCGGCTCCACTGGCCGCCGCCAAATCTTCAAACCCGCACCGAGGGACCGGGCGGTGCGCATGAAAGTCGAGGGCTTATGCCAAAGATCAAAGTGCTGCTGGCCGACGACCACACGCTGTTCCGCCAGGGCATCAGAAACCTGCTCGCCGCGGAAGCCGATCTGGAAGTAGTCGCTGAGGTGTCGAACGCCGGAGACGCAATGGAGAGGACGGCCGAACTGCGTCCCGATGTGGTCCTGATGGACATCGGAATGCCCGGGTTCAGCAGTTTCGAGGCCACCCGCCACATCCGGCGGGACCGGCCCGACACCAAGGTGCTTTTCCTCACCATGTACGATGACGAAGACTACCTGGTGGAGGGCATGGAGGTCGGCGGAAACGGCTACGTGCTGAAAGACTGCCCGGCCGCGCAACTGCTTGCCGCTATCCGCGACGTGAACCGGGGCGGCAGCTACCTTAGCCCCAGGATGCTCTCGCAGCTCGTCGACGACTTCCGCTCCCGGGTCAAGTCCTCCGCCCGGATGCCCCGCTTCGCCACGCTGACTGCCCGCGAAAAGGAAGTCCTCAAGATGCTGGCGGAAGGCCAGTCCGTCAAGGAGATCGCCTGCGTGCTCAATCTCAGCGTCAAGACTGTGGAAGCGCACAAATTCAACCTCATGCGCAAGCTCGATATCCACAACAAGGCGCAGTTGGTCCAGTACGCTATTCAAAAGAAGATCATCCAGATCCCCAGCCTCGCGTAGGAAAGGCGGCCTGTGCCGGCGAGAGACGCTCGGGCGAAAGCCGCTCGGTCCAAGACCGCTCGGCCAAAAGACGCCCGGCCGCCGGCCGCTCGCACCTGTCGCCTTTTGTTTCTTTGGAACGCTCAGAAGGCCCCGACCGATTCGATGCCCGCCGATTGCAGTGCGGTGGCCATTTTCTCGAGCGCGGATTTGTGGATTTGGGAAACCCGGCTTTCGTTGATGCCCAGAATGCCGCCGATTTCCCGCATCGTCATGTCCTTGGTGTAGTACAAGACCACCACTTTCCGGTAACGCTCCGGCAGCGTCTTCATGGCTTTCCACAGCACGTCGTGGAGCTGGCCGTGGGCGCAGATCGAATCCGGGTGCGTCTCGGGCTTAGCCGGATAGTCTGGCGCCGGCAGGTCCTCCTGATCCGGACGCCGGGCGGAAATCGAGATCAGGCCGACGCACTGCATCTCCGACATCATCTGCCGCCACCGCTCCACTTCGACGCCCATCCTCTCCGCAATCTCCGCCTCGGTCGGATTGCGCTGCAACCTCGCCGCCAGCTCGCGCGTGGCTTCCTCGACCTGCTTGTGCCGGCGCCTCAGATCCCGCGAGGCCCAGTCCAACTGCCGCAGGCTGTCCAGGATCGCCCCCTTGATACGGTGCTTGGCGTAACTCGAGAACGCAACCTGCTTCTCAGGCTGGAACTTGTCGACCGCGTCGAACAAACCCAGAATCCCGGCATGCACCAGATCGTCCAGATCGACGTGGACTGGCAGGTTCTCGTGCACGCGAATCGCGATCGCTTTCACCAGCGGCAGGTGGTCTATGATGATGCGGTCCCGTTCCTCCTTCGCCGCTTCCGTCCGTTCTTTCGAGTTCGTCTGCTTGGCCATGCCCTTACGAATGCAACCTCGCAACCAACTCGGAATTCGCTCTCTCGCGGACTTGGGGCAGGCCTTTACCTGACTGAGCGGACACGTACTTACGGAGCGAGCACCTTAGTACGAAGGTGCCGAGATGGCGCTCGGAAAGGCCTCATGAAGACCAAAATGGAACCCAAATCGGAACTCGTGTTCCATTTTGAAACGCGGCGGAGTGAAACACCGGGCTGGCAAGAAAGGCGCGATTAATCCCGCTGAGCTTGGGCGATCCAGGTCTTCACGGCCAGACCGCCGAGCAGGATCCATACCCCGATCCGGAACACGCCCTCGAGGGTGAAGGCGGAAAGAAGCGCCAGCACCGCGTAGCAGGCCATGGCAGTGATGAATCGGGCTTTCATGGGCTTCAACCATGGTAGCCGTTTAGGGAACTCTCGGGGTTCGGAATCGCGCGGCGACCTACGACCGCTGGCGGATGAACTCGTATCGCTCGACCGTGGCCGCGACCTCGAAGGGTCTTTCAGGCTCGCAGCCATTGCGGACGGCCGCATCCAGCCGCATCACCTTCCCCAGGCAGTGCAGGTCGACCTCGCCGGAAGTCGTGAGAGCGATGGTGTACTCAATCGGCTCACCGATGTCGATCTTTATGTCCGAAGAAAAAAGGACACCGGATGAGCTGAGGTTCTTCGTCTCGCCGGCGCCGGTGATCGAGCGCAACCCGTTCCGGAGCAGCTTCACCGGCAGCTTGACGTCGAATCGTTTCGATCTGCGTTGTTCCACCACGGGACTTCTCTAAACTATTAGGTTCTGCGGGGTTAGTCAATATTTTCGGCCCCTTTTAGGGCGATTTATGGTTCTGGTACTTCACATTACCACCGGGGTAGTAAGTTCGTTTCAGGTCCGGGCTCCGCCTCCAGGTACTGTAGTTTTGGCCTATTGGTCCTGCCTGCCTGCCGAACCCCTCCGGCAGCCACCGCCGGTCGCTGGCGCGGGGCTCCCGCCTGGGGGGACAATGGAGAATTGGCGGACTTTCGCCGATCCCCACCATGCTGGACCGTATCACCGTACACGGAGCGCGGCAACACAACCTGAAGAATCTCGACGTCGAGATTCCGCGCAACACCTTCACGGTGGTCACCGGTCTGAGCGGCTCCGGCAAGTCCTCGCTGGCCTTCGACACCATCTACGCGGAGGGCCAGCGCCGCTACGTGGAAACGCTTTCGCCGTACGCCCGCCAGTTCCTCGACCAGATGGAGCGCCCCGAAGTCGATTCCATCGATGGCCTCAGCCCGGCCATCTCCATCGAGCAGAAAACCACCAGCCGCAGCCCGCGCTCGACCGTCGGCACCATCACCGAGATCTACGACTATCTGCGGGTTCTTTACGCCTCCATCGGCGTGCCCCACTGTCCCAACTGCGGCCACGAGATCTCGCAGCAATCCACCGAGCGCATCGTCCAGCAGATCGCCAGCCTGAAGCAGGACGAGCGGGTCATGATCCTGGCCCCCATCGTGCGCGGCCGCAAGGGCGAGTACCGCAAGGACCTCGAGAAGCTTGCCCGCCAGGGCTTCCTGCGCGCCCGCATCGACGGCGTCCTGCGGTCGATCGACGAGCCCATCGTTTTGGACCGCAGGCGCAACCACACCATCGAGGTGGTTATCGACCGGCTGCTCGTCAAGCCGGGCATCGAGAAGCGCCTCGAGGCCTCCATCGAAACCGCCACCAAGCTGGCTTCCGGCCTGGTCACGGTCGCCGTGGTGAACGGCGACGAGCATCTGTACTCGCAGAAGCTGGCTTGCCCGGACTGCGACACCAGCGTTCCGGCCATCGAGCCGCGGTCGTTTTCGTTCAATAGCCCCTACGGCGCCTGCGAGACGTGTTCCGGTCTGGGCAACAAGTGGATGTTCGATCCGGGCAAGATCATTGCCGATTCCTCGAAGCCTCTCTTCGATGGCGGTCTGGTCCCGGCCGCCTCGTCGGAGACCATCGCGCGCGCCACCACGGAGGCGGCCAGGCGCCAGAAGATCGTCCTGGCGAAGCCCTTCGACGATCTGGCGGCTAAGGCGCAGGATTTCCTCCTGCTCGGCGGCGCGGGCTTTCCCGGTGTCCTCAGGCTGCTCGAGGACAAGTTCGAGGACGCCACCGACGTCTACCGCGAGTGGCTGATGGACTATATGTCCCCAATCGAGTGCCCGGACTGCAAGGGGCGGCGTTTGAAGCCCTCCAGCCTGGCCGTACTGGTGAAGGGCGTCTCCATTGCCGCGTTCACGGCGCTCCCGGTTGCCCGCGCCCTGCCCAAACTGAACGGCTGGCAGTTCACCGAGCGCGAGACGCAGGTCGCCGGGCGCGTGCTTCACGAAATTCGAAACCGCCTCGACTTCCTCAGCGCGGTGGGGCTCGACTACCTGAGCCTGGACCGCTCCGCCGCGACGCTTTCGGGCGGCGAGGCGCAGCGCATACGCCTCGCGACGCAGATCGGCTCGCGGCTTCGCGGCGTTCTGTACGTGCTCGACGAGCCCTCCATCGGCCTTCACCCGCGCGACAACGCCCGCCTACTGGACACGCTCGCCCGTCTGCGCGACCTCGGCAACACGGTGCTGGTGGTCGAGCACGATGCCGAAACCATCGAGCGCGCCGACTACGTCATCGACCTCGGGCCGGGAGCCGGCCGGCTGGGCGGGGTGCTGGTCGCCGCGGGCACCCCTGCCGAAATCGAGCGCGATCCCGCGTCGCTTACCGGCCAATACCTTTCCGGCGCGAAGAGCATTCCCACGCCGTCCCGGCGGCGCTCCGCCAACGGCAAGAGCCTGGTAATTCGCGGCGCGCGCGAGCACAACCTCAAGAACATCGACATCGAGTTTCCGCTCGGCCTGTTCATCGCGATCACGGGCGTTTCGGGCAGCGGGAAATCGACCGTCGTCAACGACATCGTCTACCGCGCGCTGATGCGTGCTATTTACAAGTCGCGCGAGGCGCCGGGCGCCCACGACTCGATCGAGGGCCTCCAGCACATCGACAAGGTCATCGAGATCGACCAGTCCGCCATCGGGCGAACGCCGCGCTCCAACCCCGCCACCTATACCGGCGTCTTTACGCCCATCCGCGATCTGTTCGCGATGCTTCCCGAATCGCGCGAGCGCGGCTACAAGCCCGGCCGGTTCAGCTTCAACGTCAAGGGCGGCCGCTGCGAAGCCTGCGAGGGCGACGGGCTCAAGCGCATCGAGATGAGCTTCCTGCCCGACGTCTACGTCACCTGCGATCTGTGCCGGGGCCGGCGTTACAACTACGAGACGCTCCAGGTAAAATACAAGGGCTATTCGATAGCGGATCTTCTGGAGACGACCGTCGAGGAAGCGCTGGCAGTGCTCGCAAACATCCCGCAAATCCAGCCGAAACTGCAGACGCTGGTGGACGTCGGATTGGGCTACGTCCACCTGGGCCAGTCCTCGACAACGCTTTCGGGCGGCGAGGCGCAACGCATCAAGCTGGCGCGCGAGCTCAGCCGGCGCCAGACCGGGCGGACGTTCTACATCCTCGACGAGCCTACCACCGGGCTGCACTTTGACGACATTCGCAAGCTGCTGGACGTGCTGCAGCGGCTGGTCGACCTGGGCAACACCGTGGTGGTGATCGAGCACCAACTGGACGTGGTTAAGTCCGCCGACTGGGTCATCGACCTGGGACCGGATGGCGGCGACGCGGGCGGCCAGGTGGTGGCCACGGGCACGCCCGAGCAGATCGTGCGCTGCCGCCGCAGTTACACCGGCCAGGCGCTGGCCAAGGTGCTGAAGAACGGCAGAAACGGACACCCCTCGTGAGCCAATACGACCTCGATCCGTTGGATTTTTCCGGGCTGAAGACCATCCCCATCCGCGAGCGCGGCGGCAAAGTGCGGCTGGAGCATTTCGCCAGGCCGTACCAGAAGGGCGGGGTAGCGGCGTGGCTCGACTCGCTGCCGCACCTGCTCGCCGCCGACGGCTTCCGCGCGGTCGTTGAAGCCATGGAAGCCGCCCGCGCCGCCGGGAAGCCGATCCTGTGGGGTATGGGCGGCCACGTGATCAAGTGTGGTCTGGCTCCCGTCCTCACCGACCTGATGCGGCGCGGATTCGCGACCGCCTTCGCCATGAACGGCTCCGCGGCGATTCACGATTTCGAGATCGCCATCGCCGGCGCCACAAGCGAGGACGTCGAAGCCGTGCTCCCCGACGGGCAGTTCGGGGCAGCCGAAGAGACCGGCCGCGACATGAACGCCGCCATCGTTGAGGGCGACCGCGACTCGCTGGGTATGGGCGAGGCCCTCGGCCGGTGGCTGGTAGGGCAAGCTTCAGCTTGCCAAGACTCCAGCCTCCTCGCCGCCGCCTACCGCAACCGCACGCCGGTCACCGTCCACGTCGCCATCGGCACCGATACGCCGCACACCCACCCGGCGGCCGACCCCGCCGCCATCGGCCGCGCCACCCATCGCGACTTCCGCCTGTTCTGCCGCCTGGTTTCGCAGCTCGATTCCGGGGGTGTGTACCTCAACCTCGGCTCGGCCGTGATCATGCCCGAAGTCTTTCTCAAGGCCGTTTCGGTGGTGCGGAACCTGGGCAACCGTCTCGAGGACTTCACGACCGTGAACCTGGATTTCCTGCAACACTACCGTCCCCGCGTGAACGTGATCGAGCGGCCGCACACCCGCTCCGGCGGCCGCGGGATCGCCCTTACGGGCCATCACGAGCTGATGGTGCCGCTGCTGGCAGCCGCCCTCATCGAGCGCCAGTCATGACCGACCCGTCCGTGCCTTCGCCGCTGTTGCCTCCGTCGCCCGACGGCCCTCCGCTGGAAGCCCCGCCCGAACCCCAGCGCGTTCCCTTCTGGGGCTACCGCGATCTCATGTTTCTCATTGCGGTCGCAGGCGTTCTCTGGGCGGGTATCGGGGGGATTGCCGTGTTTCTCTTTCAGTTCCCCCTCGGCGCCGTGCAAGCGCTCGCCGTGACCTTCGCATACGAGGGCCTGTGGTTCCTAGCTCTGTACGGGGTGATGTATTTTGGATATGGCCGCCCTTTCTGGAGTTCGCTCGCCTGGGTGAAGGCGCCACGCGGGTTCTGGGACGCTGCCGGCTGGGGGCTGCTGACCGCCCTGATTTGCCTTGTGATCGCGAGCCTGCTTCCGGCTCCCCACACCAAGACTCCCATGGAGGAACTGCTGAAGGGCCGCTCCTCGCTCCTGCTGATGGGGTTCTTTGCGGTGACCCTGGGCCCGCTGTTCGAAGAGCTGGCGTTCCGCGGCTTCCTCCAGCCGCTGCTCGTCAGCACGTTCGGAGCCCTGGGCGGTGTCGCGCTGCAGGCGGTGCCTTTCGCGGCGTTGCACGGCGTCGAATACGCCTGGAGCTGGCAGCAACTCCTCGTCATGCTCTTCGCCGGCTCGGCCTTCGGCTGGATGCGCTACCGCAGCGGCTCGACCGCCGCCTCGACCTACATGCACGCGGGCTTCAACTTCGTCATGTTTATGGGAATGCTGGCGGAGAACTTCGTTCGAAAGACCTGATCCAACATGGTAGAGACAATTCAGTGGACTGACGCCGGTGTGGTCATGATCGACCAGACGCGGCTGCCGCGCGAGGAGGTGTACGTCACCTGCCACGACTACCGGGAGGTGGCCGAGGCCATCCGCTCCATGGTGATTCGCGGCGCCCCGGCCATCGGCGTCGCCGCCGCCATGGGAGTCGCTCTCGGCGTGTTGCACGCCGACCCAGCCCGGCTCGACTCGGAGCTCGAAACCATCTGCGCCACGCTCGCCGCCACCCGTCCCACGGCGATCAATCTCTTCTGGGCCATCGACCGCATGAAGAAGCTTTACGGCGGAATCCGCGCCTGTCCCGTCGAGGAGATTCGCCGCCGGCTGGTGGAGGAAGCCCGCCAGATCCGCCTGGAGGACATCGCCATCAACGAGGCCATCGGCCGCCATGGCGCTCCCCTCGTCCCGGACGGCAAGACGGTGCTCACGCACTGCAACGCCGGAGCGCTGGCCACCGCGGGCTATGGAACGGCTCTGGGCGTGGTGCGGGCTGCCGTCGCCGCAGGCAAGCGCATCGACGTGTTTGCCGACGAGACGCGCCCGTTTCTCCAGGGCGCCCGGCTGACCGTGTGGGAGCTTCAGCACGACAGCATCCCGGCCACGCTGATCACCGACAGCATGGCCGGCCACTTCCTGAAGTCCGGGCGCATCGGCTGCGTGGTGGTGGGCGCCGACCGGATCGCCGCAAATGGCGACGTCGCCAACAAGATCGGCACCTACACGGTCGCCGTGCTGGCGCGCGAGAACGGCGTGCCGTTCTATGTGGCCGCGCCGGTCTCGACCCTGGACCTGAGCCTCCCCTCCGGCGACCGGATCCCCATCGAGCAACGTCCGGCCGCCGAAGTGACCCACGTCTTCGGCGTCGCGGTGGCGCCCGACGGCGTGCGAGTCGAGAACCCCGCCTTCGACGTGACGCCGCACCGCTACGTGACCGCTATCGTCACCGAGCGGGGCGTGGCCCGCCCCCCATATACCGAGTCTTTGCGTCGCCTCGCCGCCGATTGAACCACCCCCTTTTATGGGTGGCCCACCAGCGGGGGCTCCTTCGCGCTAAAGTGGGTATAGGGAGTCTGGAAATCGGTGTTGGGAGCGTCCCTCCGGTTTGATTCCCGCTCCCCCAGCCGATACGGATTCTGTGGGGATGAGCGAGAAAGGGTCCATGCCGACCATTCTTCTGATCGAGGACGATGAAGCGGTGCGCAGGGTGCTGCGCTGCATGCTGCTGGGTCAGGGCCATCGAGTCATCGAGGCCGGCAGCGCGCCCGAGGCCATCCGGACGGCCGCGGCCTCTCCGGACCCAATCGACCTGGTGATCGCCGACGTGGTGATGCCCCGGAGCAACTGCGATGCGCTGGTCGCCGAGCTCCGGGACGCCCGCCCTAACCTGCAATCCGTCCTCATCTCCGGGTACTCGGAAGACATCCTCATGCAGCACGGCGTCGACGCCCGCCGCCATCCCAACTTCCTGCAGAAGCCGTTCAGCGCAGGACAACTGCGGACCAAAATCCACGAAGCGTTGGGAACTGAGACGATGCGCACTCACGCGTAGTCGCAACCGTCTTCCGGCCTGTCCTACCTGCGGGCCGGCTTGGCGGGGGCCGGTGAGGCGTCGATCACCGGGATCAGCGATTTCATTCTCTCGCGGCTGGGCGGAGGCATGCGGGTCACGAGCTGCTCGTTGAGCGTGGAGACGAATTCCTCGATCTGGTGCTCGATGGCCGCCATCCTCTCGCGCATGTTCAGGATGATCTCGACGCCCGCCAGGTTCACCCCGAAATCCCGCGTCAGCTTGAGGATCACCTCCAGCCGCTCGATGTCCTCCTGGGTGTAGAGGCGGGTGTTGCCCTCGCTGCGGGAGGGCTTGAGCAGCCCCTCGCGCTCGTAAAGCCGCAGGGTCTGGGGATGGATCTGGTACTGCTCGGCGATGGCCGAGATCATGTACGCGGCTTTACCCTTGCTCTTGGCCATAGATCAGACCTGGCTCCAGATGTTCTCGCGCGGATCTTCGGGGTTCAATTTCGCCAGCTCGCGCAGGATCTCCTTGGTGCGCTCGTCGCGGACCTTGGGCGGCTGGACGACGACCTCGACGATCTGGTCTCCACGCGTGCTCTTCCGGGAATTCAGCACTCCTCTCTCCCGCATGCGGAACTTCTGGCCGCTGGCCGTGCCGGGCGGGATCTTCAACAGCGTGCGGCCATCGATGGTGGGCACTTCGATCTTGGCCCCCAGCCCGGCCTCGGTCACGCTGACCGGAACGTGGATCTCGATATCGTCGCCCTCGCGGCGGAAGAAGGCATGCGGCTCGACCCGCACCGTGATGTAGAGGTCGCCCGGAGGCGCGCCCCCGCTTCCGGCGTTCCCCTTCGCGGCCACGCGCAGCCGGGTCCCGGTTTGCACGCCCGGCGGGATGCGGACCTCGACGGTTTCGTTGGCCGGCAGGCGGCCGTCGCCATGACAGGTGGGGCAGACGTTGCGCAGCTTGCCCGAGCCACCGCAACGCGGGCAACCGATATTGAAGCGCATGGCGCCGGCCATCTGGGTCACCGTGCCTCTTCCCTGGCACTGCGGGCACGTGACCTCGCCGGTGGCGGCGGCGCCGGTCCCACCGCAGGTTCCGCACATCTCCTGGTGGCTGACGTTGACCGTCACCTGGGTGCCCCGGATGGCCTGCCAGAAGTCGATATTCAGTCCGTACTCCAGATCCGAGCCCGGCTCCGGCGCCCGCTGTTCCGCCTGGCCTCCTCGGCCAAAGAACTGGCCAAAAAGGTCGCGGAACTGGCCTGAAAACCCTCCCGCCGCCTCCCCGGCCCCCGGCTGCCCCCCGGCAGCGTAATCGGAGAAGTCGAACCCCCTGAAGTCCATTCCCGGGGCGGGTTGCGGCCCGGCCGGGCCGGGCTCGGGCCCGTGCTCCGAATAGTAGCCGACCTGATCGTACATCTGGCGCTTCTTGGGATCGCTCAGGACGTCGTAAGCTTCCTGAACCCGCTTGAAGCGCTCTTCAGCCGCCTTGTCGCCAGGGTTGAGGTCGGGATGGTGCTTGCGGGCGAGCTTCCGGTAGGCTTTGCGAATCTCTTCCTTGCTGGCGCTCCGGCTTATGCCGAGTGCCCCGTAGTAGTCTTGGGTGCTGGTTGGCATAAAAAAGCTTTCAGCGGTCAGCTTTCAGCCCAAAACGGACCGAAGGGCTGGCGGCCGACCGCCGTCGGCTCACATCCTCTGCCTGCCATCGGCCATCGGCTCGTTTGAGCTGAGAGCTGACGGCTGATAGCTACTTGTCCTTCTTCTCGTCCACGTCGACGAATTCGGCGTCGACGACGTTGTCCTTAGGCTTCTGCTCCGGCCCGGCCGCGCCAGGGCCGCCCTGCGGTCCGGCACCGCCCCCGGGCTGCTGGGCGGAGGCCGCCTTGTACATCGCCTCGGCCAGACGATGGCTACCGCTCTCCAGCTTCTCGCGCGCCGAGTTGATGCGTTCGACGCCGCCTTCCTTCATCGCGCTCTTGGTGTCTTCGAGGGCGCGCTCGATGTCCTTCGCGTCGGCATCGCTGATCTTGCTGCGGTGATCGCGAAGCATCTTCTCCACGTTGTAGACCATCGCGTCGGCCCGGTTGCGGGCGTCGATCTCCTCGCGCCGCTGGCGGTCCTCGGAGCCGTGCGAGTCGGCGTCCTTGGCCATCTTGTCCACTTCCTCCTTACTCAGGCCGGAGGAGGAGGTGATGGTGATCTTCTGCTCGTTGCTGGTAGCGCGGTCCTTGGCCGTGACGTTCAGGATGCCGTTGGCGTCGATGTCGAAGGTCACCTCGACCTGCGGCACGCCGCGCGGGGCGGGCGGAATGTTGGAAAGTTGGAACACGCCCAGCAGCCGGTTATCCCCAGCCATGGCGCGCTCGCCCTGGTAAACCTTGATCTCGACCGAAGTCTGGTTGTCCGAGGCGGTCGAGAAGGTCTCGCTCTTGCGCGTCGGAATGGTCGTGTTGCGGTCGATCAGCTTGGTGAACACGCCGCCCAGCGTCTCGATGCCCAGCGAAAGCGGGGTGACGTCCAGCAGCAGCACGTCCTTCACTTCGCCGCCCAGCACGCCGCCCTGGACCGCCGCGCCGATGGCGACGACTTCGTCCGGGTTCACGCCCTTGTGGGGCTCTTTTCCGAAGTATTCGCGCACCATTTCCTGAACGCGCGGGATGCGGGTCGAGCCGCCCACCAGAACCACTTCGTCGATCTGCGACGGGGTCAGGCTCGCATCCGAAAGCGCCCGCTTCAGGGGCTCCAGCGTCCGGTTGAGGATGTCCTGGATCATCTGCACGAAGCGCGCGCGGGTCAGTTTGATGAGCAGATGCTTGGGGCCGGTTGCGTCCGCCGTAATAAAGGGCAGGTTGATCTCCGTCTCCAGCACGTTCGAGAGTTCGATCTTGGCTTTCTCGGAGGCTTCCTTCAGCCGCTGCAGCGCGGTCTGATCTTTCGAGAGATCGATGCCGTTCTCTTTGCGGAACTCCTCGATAATCCAGTCCATGATGTGCTGGTCGATGTTGTCGCCGCCCAAGTGAGTGTCGCCGTTGGTGGACTTCACTTCGACCACGCCTTCGCCCACTTCCAGGGCCGAGATATCGAACGTGCCGCCGCCGAAGTCATAAACGGCGATGGTCTCGTTCTTCTTCTTGTCCAGGCCGTAAGCCAGCGCCGCCGCCGTCGGCTCGTTGATGATGCGCTTCACGTCCAGGCCTGCGATCTTGCCGGCGTCCTTGGTGGCCTGCCGCTGGGCGTCGTTGAAGTACGCCGGCACGGTGATGACCGCGTCGGTAACCTTCTGCCCCAGGTAGGCTTCGGCCGCTTCCTTCAGCTTGGTCAGGATCATGGCAGAGATTTCGGGGGGCGAGTACTTCTTGCCCATGATCTCCACGCGGGCGTCGCCGTTCTCGCCGCGCACCACGTGGTAGGGCACCAGTTTCATCTCGTCCGAGACTTCCTCGTAACGGCGCCCCATAAACCGCTTGATGGAATAGATCGTGTTCTCAGGGTTGGTGATCGCCTGCCGCCGGGCAATCTGACCGACAAACCTCTCCCCGCTTTTGGTGAAAGCGACCACGGACGGAGTCGTCCGTGTGCCTTCCTGGTTAGGAATGACGACCGGCTGGCCACCTTCCATCACGGCCACGCACGAGAACGTCGTCCCCAGGTCGATTCCGATGATCTTGCTCATTTCGCTCCCAGCCTCCTAGAATAAGAACAAATGACTTCTGGCCCGAAGAGCGGCTTGGCCGCGCTCCTTAGCACAGTCCCATTATGCAACTTGAGTGTGATGTTGTCAAGTTATATCGCGCCACTCCTGCTGCTTTTGACCTCAAGTGCATCCGCCCAAACCCCTCAGAAAAACAATGACTTAATCGTAGCGGCGGCTGCCGACCTCGCCGCTATCGAGCAGCCTGTGACTGCGATGTTCCAGAAGATGACCGGCCGCAAGGTGACCTTCGTCCTCGGCGCCAGCGGAATGCTCGCCCGGCAGATCGAGCAAGGGGCGCCTTACGACCTGTTTCTCTCGGCGAATGAGCGCTTTGTGGCGGATCTGGCGAAGAGCGGGCGGCTCCTGCCGGCCTCCGTCCGGGTCTATGCCTACGGCCGGCTGGGGCTGTGGTCGCGCGACGGGTCGGTGACGAGCCTGGAGCAGCTTCGCGAACGCCGAGTTGTCCACCTGGCGATGGCCAATCCGGCCAACGCCCCCTACGGCGCGGCGGCCCGCGAGCTCCTGGAGAGCGCGGGGCTCTGGGTCGCAGTCCAGGGCAAGGTGGTGTACGGGGAGAACGTGCGGCAGGCGCTCCAGTTCGCCGAGAGTGGGAACGCCGACGCGGCCATCACCGCCTGGTCGCTCGTATTCCAGCGCGGCGGAACCCTGCTGCCGGACAGCGGACACTCCCCGATCCGTCAGGCTGGAGGCGTAGTGGCGGGCAGGCCGGACGAAGCGGCGGCGCAGCGCTTCCTGGACCTGCTGGCGAGCGACGAGGGCCGCCAGATCCTGGCTGCCCACGGGCTGGGACTTCCGCAGAGGTAGGACAAGCTTCAGCTTGTCCAAGGCAAGCCAAAGCTCGGCCCACGGGACAAGCTGAAGCTTGTCCTACTTGGGCAGGAAGCGCCAGATCGCGCAACGGGCTTCCATGGCCATGGCGATAAGCCGCCCGTCCCCACCCCAGCCAACCACGAAGTAGTCGGCCATTTGCTGCACGGGAATGCGCGTCACGGCGCCGGTCGCCGGGTCCAACACGCCCGGCGGGTAAAACCAGGAGTCCGGAGCGGCCAGCGAAAGAGCAATCCGGCCGTCGGGACCGACCGCATTCGGCGCCAGCGGTTCACCGCTGACCGCGAGGCGAGCCGGTACCTTCACGGTCGGGCCGCCGTTCAGAGGCACGCGCTCGAGGCGGGTCCCGTCCTTGTCAACCAGTTGCACCAGCATCGCGCCGCCGCCCGGGTACATGGCCAGCGAGTCCCCCGGGCACACCAGGCGCGGCTTGCCTCCATCGAAGCGCACCGCCCAGATGTTGCCGGCGGCGGCATAGTACGCTTCCTGGCCGTCCGGCGAGAGCGCCACGCTCTGGATCGACTCCTCCGGGATCCGGACCCTTTTCAGGAGCCTGCGCCCGCTCACGGACGCCACACCGATTTCGAGTCCGGCCGCGCTCCGCAGCGTGAGCACAACCTGGTCCGGACCTCCGAGCGCCACCGGAGGCTGGGTCTGGTCGGCGGTCTCGAGCAGCGGAGCCGAGTCCTTGCCGGGCTCGACAAGCAGCAGGCTCTCGCGATCGCCGGCCGGCCCCGGCGCCACTAGGCCGCCGTTGGGCAGGGGAACAATGCCGCGCATGCCTTCATGAAACGAGCCGGAGATCCGCTCCGCTACTCCGCCCGAGACCGGGAAGCGGAGTATGTCTACCGGGCGGTCCATCTGATCCATGTAGAGGCTGCCATCGGCCGAGGCATCGATGTCCCAGGGCGTGGCAGTGGTGGTAAGCAGAAGCGATTCACCCGCGCGGCCGTCGCGGGGGACGGCAGTGATGCGGTGCAAGCTGCCGGACATGACGTCGATGATGACGGAACGGCCGTCCCGCGTGACCGCGACCGGGAACCGCGGCCCCATCACGCGACGCAACGTCAGGCCGGGCGCCAGCTTGCGGGTCTTGTTCGTGGCCAAGTCGAGCGCATACAAGTGCGCATCGCCGCCCGCCAGAGGCCGGCCGTAGAAGGCGACCTCCTTGCCGTCCGGGAAGACGCGCACCGAGCCGCCCACTTCATACTGCATCAGCGCGGCCCCCAGCGGTTCGAGCTTGCCGGAATCCGGCCAGAAGTGGTGGAGTTGCACCTGGTGATCGGCATTGATGCGCAGGACAATCATGCTGCCGTCGGCGAGAGGCTCCGGATCCGCCGCCGCATCGAGAATCTGGCGCGGTTCGCCGCCGAACAGCGGCACGCTGTAGATGCCGTGCGGGGAGTCCCAGACGCGATCGAAGTAGATGCGGCTGCCGTCGGGAGACCAGGAAACCGCGTCGACCAGGCCGGCGTCCCGGGCATGCGTCAACACGGTCCAGTTGCCGGTCTCAGGCTTCATCACGGCAACCTGGGTGATGCCATCCACCAGCGCGGTGAAGGCAACCAGCCGCCCGTCCGGCGATACCCGCGGAGCGATGGCCATGCTGGGCCCGCCGAGCAGCACCCCGGACCAGCGCTCGGCCGCCTGCTTGCGCGGCCACAACCAACCGGCCAGAAACGCCAGGAGCACGCCGGCCAACAGCAAACCGGCGATAAGCGGACTGACGCGGTGGGAGCGAGCCGGCTTCACCGGTGCGTGCTCAGATGGAGCCGCGGCAATGGCTTGCAGTTCCGCCGCCAGGTCGCCCGCGCATTGCCAGCGGGCGTCCGGGTCCTTGGCCAGGCAGCGTAGGACGACGCGGTCGATCGCTGCCGGCGTCCCCGGCGAGACCGCCGCGAGCGGCGCCGGCTCCGAGGTCATGATCGCGCCGATCAGGCTTGCCGCGCTATCGCCCGTGAAGGCCGGTTTCCCGGTGACCATTTCATAGAGCACGCAGCCAAACGCGAAGATGTCCGTGCGGCCGTCAACCTCTTTCGCCTCGAGTTGTTCCGGCGCCATGTACTGGATGGTTCCGGCGATCAAGCCTTCCTGCGTCGCCGCGGCCGTTAGGCCCGAATCGAGCGTCGCGGAACTTTTCGCAAGCCCGAAGTCGAGTAGCTTCGGGCCCGACTTCACCAGCATGATGTTCGCAGGCTTCAGATCGCGATGAACGATGCCTTTGCGGTGCGCGGCGGCCAGCGCCTCGGCGATCGGAATGGCGATGGCGAGCGCCTTGTCGATCGGCAACGGGCCCTTCTTCAGGCGCGCGTCCAGCGTCTCGCCCTCGAGGTACTCGATCACCAGGTAGCTCGGCCCGACGTCGTAGAGGGTACAGATGTGGGGATGATTCAGGGCGGCGATGGCGCGGGCTTCGCGTGCGAAGCGTTCGGTGAATTTCTCTTTGGAGATCTTCAGAGCGACGGTGCGGCCGAGACGGGTATCGCGGGCTCGATAGACCTCTCCCATCCCGCCCTCGCCGATCAGAGACACGATCTCATACGGCCCCAGGGCAGCACCAGACGTGAGTGGCATGTATGTAGCCATTGTAAGGCGGGCGGGCATGACTTGTGTGGCGTGAACGTTCGAGCGGCGGAGGCCCCGTTCGTGCACTCGGCCTGGCTCACTTTGATACTCAGCTTGGCCCCCTCTAACCCGTCGGTTTCCGGTTGAGGCTCCGGAGGGCCTGAATTCCCCTTTTCCCTCTTCCCAGTAACGCGTTCAGAACGGCCCGGAGCGGTCAAGGGCGCGCTGGGGTTGCGCGGCGAAGCGAACCCTTGACGGCGAGGACCGTTCCCGACCTAAGTCAACGCGTCTTCCAGGCGTTGAACTGTCCCTTGAGAATTCTGAGGAAGAGTCCAAGCGACGGCTCACGCCCTTCGACTTGGCCCAAATTCATTGCCATCACAATATCTTCGGCGTACTCCTCTCCGCCCAACGGAGCGTCTATCCCGCTCTCCCGAATCTCTCTTCGCAGCAACCTCTTATACTCGTTCTTGGCGCCCCTTGATTGCTGGAAGCGTGCAACCGCGGCCGAAAACGGTCTGGAAGGCATTGGGATCCACCAACATCCATCGCTCGATGTGGGGATCAGGGATGGCCGGGCGAAAAGGGCGGAGCGCGCCTCCTCGGTGGCCCGATCGTCCTCGACGATGGGCATGAGTTTGGCGACGGGCTTGCCGTGACTCGTCACAACGACGCTTTGGCCCTTCTTTACGGTTCGCAGCAGTTCCGAGAACCGGCGATTGGCGTCCGTGGCCGAGACTGCTTTGTCCATGCTGGTCTCCAGGATGTAGTGACATTCACTGCTATAGCGAAGACCCGGCAGCCCGATTGGGCGGCGACGGGCCTCGTGCCGGTTCACGGATCGCCGCCCCGTACAATTGCCGCGACCGGCAATGAGCCCGCCCTCCCGCATCCGTCCCCAGTCGCTGCCTAACCCCGCCATGTGGCCATTCACCACTCTTACAAAGAATCCTTCCCCGCATTCTCAACCATTTGCGCCCCGCCGCCCCTCCTCGCCCCACCCGCCCGCGCTATGCTCCACTCGGATGCCAAATTCCGCGTCAAGCGTGCTCCGGTCTCGCGGCGGGGACGGCCCGCGGTGAAAACGCAAAGTTTCACCAGGAACCTAGTCCCATCTTCGGACACTCCTCCGAGTGCCCCGGACAGGACGTTCTCCGAAGAGGATGCCGGGCCCGTCCCACTTGCTCCTCTCGGCTGTATCCTGAAAGCAGCTATCACTCATCCCATGAAACCTGCTCCCGGCGCGGCCCAAGTTGCGCAGAACGCCTCCCACATGCGCCGGCTGCTGGAGCGCCTCGAAGAGATCGAGCAGCGGCTGCGGGCAGGCGGCGGCCCCAAGAAGGTCGAGAAACAGCACCGGGACGGAAAGCTCACCGCGCGCGAGCGGCTGGCTGCCCTCCTCGATCCGGGCGCCCCGTTTCTCGAAATCGGTCTGCTGGTGGCCTACGACCAGTACGACGGTCAGGCGCCGGCGGCGGGCGTGGTCACCTGCGTGGGCCGGATCGAAGGGCGGCCGGCGGTCGTGGTGGCCAACGACGCCACCGTGAAAGCCGGCGCGTGGTGGCCCGAGACCATCACCAAGATCCTGCGCGCGCAGGAAATCGCCATGCGCAACCGCGTGCCGATCGTCTACCTGGTGGATTCGGCGGGCGTGAACCTGCCGCTTCAGGACGGCATATTCCCGGGCCAGTACGGGGCCGCGCGCATCTTCTACTACAACTCGCTGATGCGGCGGAAGCTGCGCGTGCCGCAGATTGCGGCGGTCATGGGACCGTGCATCGCCGGCGGCGCGTACCTGCCCGCGCTCTCGGACTCCATCATCATGGTCGAGAAGACCAGCTTCATGGGCCTGGGCGGGCCCAACCTGGTCAAGGGCGCGACCGGCGAAGTGGTGGACGCCGAGTCGCTCGGGGGCGCCGCCCTGCACACGGTGGCGAGCGGCGTGGCGCACTACAGAGCTGCCGACGACCGCGCCTGCCTCGACATGATCCGGCAGAAATTCCGTGAGTTGGCGCCGGCGCCTGTCGCGCCGCGCGGTGCCGAGCCCGCGCAGCCGGCCGAAGGTCTGTACGAGATCCTGCCGGCCAACCACCGCCTGCCTTACGACGTTCGGGAGATTGTAGACCGCATCTTCGACGCCGGCGAGTTCCTCGAGTTCCAGCCCGACCACGCGCCGGAGCTTCTGTGCGCCGAGGCCCGCCTCGCCGGACGGCCGGTGGGGCTGATTGCTAACCGCCGCGGCTTTCTCAAGACGCCCGAGGGCCAGCGCGTCGGCGGCATCATTTATACGGAGTCGGCGCGTAAGGCGGCGTACTTCGTCGAGATGGCGGAGCGGCAAGGGCTGCCGCTGATTTATTTGCAGGACGTCTCCGGTTTCATGGTGGGCACGGAGGCCGAGGTGGGCGGCATTATACGCGCGGGCGCCGAAATGGTCGAGGCGATGGCCTGCGCCACGGTTCCCAAGATCGTGTTGACGCTCAACCATGCCAGCGGAGCAGGCTACTACGCCATGGCGGGCCAGGGGTTCGACCCCACCTTCACGTTCAGTTGGCCGACGGCCCGGATCGGGGTCATGGAAGGCGACGCCGCGGTTCAGGCGCTCTTTGCGGGGCAGCCGCCGTCGGAGGAATTGCAGCAGTCGATGGAGAACACGCGGGCCGATTACGAGCGCTGGCTGGACGCGCTCTACGGCGCCGCGCGCGGGCACGCCGACGCCGTCATCGACCCCCGGCGGTCGCGGGAGGTGTTGAGCTTCGCGTTGGAGGTGGCGGCGTACGGGCGGCACCGGGAACATCTGATACTGGAGACGTTGTAGGGCATTCGTGGCGCAGGCACTCGTGCCTGCCGCCTCGACA
>Ga0265316_10000800_pt1 | contig 34723 bp, 30 predicted proteins | sample 4522metaG_FD_202092 | JGI IMG/M metagenome (GOLD analysis project Ga0265316, IMG submission 202092) | Rhizosphere microbial communities from Carex aquatilis grown in University of Washington, Seatle, WA, United States - 4-5-22 metaG | ecosystem: Host-associated > Plants > Roots > Rhizosphere >...
GGACGCAGGACGGCGCAGGCTGCCCGTAGGGCAAGGGGTGTGTCTTGGCGGAAGCTGAAACCTGTCAGGAACAGGTTTCAGAATCGTACCGCCCGGCACTCGCTTAATGTGGAAAAGGTGCGCGATGCGCACCCTACGCCGTTTGCCAACCCCGCCGCGCTTCGCTCAGGGTTTGATCAACGGCAGATCCGGCCGGTCGGGCAGGAAATAGCAGAACAGGGCGATCAGCAGATAGACGCTGAGGAGTTGGACGCCTTTGAACCAGTTGGACTTGCCGTCGGCGGCGATCATCGAGAAGATCATCACCGGGAACAGGGCGATCATGATGCCGGCGTTGCCGACGACCAGGTTGAGCGGCCTCGGGGCCAGGAAATAGCTGCTCAACATCAGCACCGGCGCGACGAACAAGGCGATTTGGATGCTGCTGCCGACGGCTATGCCCATGGTCAAGTCGAGCTTGTTTTTCCGCGCCATCGCCACGGCGGCCACGCTTTCCGGCGCGCCGCCGATCAGCGCGATGATGATGATGCCGATGAACGCCTTGGACATCCCCAGGTTGTTGGCGGTCTCCTCGACCGCGCCGACCAGGATTTCGCTCATGAACGCCAGCACCAGCGAGGAGGCCAGCAGCACCGTCACGGCGCGGGCCAGCGGCCAATGCCCGGTTGCGTCCTCTTCGTCTTCGTCTGCTTTGTGGGGGACGTAGTAATGCGGATGGGTTCTCAGCATGAACAGCAGGTAGAACCCGTAAGTGACCAGCAGCACCACCGCCACGCAGGCGTTCAGCGCGGTCTCATGCTGGTAAAATTCCGGCGAGATGAAATTGTCGAACACGCTGGGGACGACGATGCTGATCGCGGCGATCATCAGCACCGAGCGCTCGACCCGCCGGCCCCGGCGGTTGAATTTCTGCACCCGGTAGTAAAGCCCGCCGACCAGCAAGGACAGCCCCAGCACGAACAACAGGTTGGCGAGGATCACGCCGACGATGGAGGCTTTGACCACGTCCAGCAGGCCGGCTTTCAAGGCGATCAGCGCGATGATCAACTCCGGCGCGTTGCCGAACGTGGCGTTGAGCAGCGCGCCGACGGTCTCCCCGGTGCGGAACGCGATCTGCTCGGTGGACTCGACCATCAGCGCGGCCATCGGGATCAAGGCCAGCGCCGCGCAGCCGAACCGCAGATAGCCTGGAACCCCTTGGCCCGGAACGATGCCGCCTGCGTGTTGCAGGATTTCGGCCAGCGGGATGAACGGAACCAGCCAGTAAATCGGATTGCGCAGAAAGCCTGGCATTATTTCAACAAGCCGGTTTTGTCCGTCCGCTCCCAAGGCAGATCCAGCAGCGCGTTGGCGAAGTGGCCGTGGGCCGGCAGCTTGCCATAGAAGCCGTCGGGATATTCCTCCGGCAAGTGGCGCAGATTGAAGTCGCGGATGATCGCGCCGACGCGGAAGTCGAAATTCTGTTCCAGCCGCCGGGTGATCTCGTCGTCGGCTATCGCGCCGGTGCCGAAGGTTTGCACCTGGATGCTGACCGGGGCGGCTTGGCCGATGGAATAGCTCAACTGCACTTCGCACTCCTCCGCCAGGCCGGCGGCGACAATGTTCTTCGCGGCGTAGCGGGCGGCGTAAACGCCGATGCGGTCGATGCGCGAGGGGTCTTTGCCGCTCAAGGCCGCGCCGTTGTGGCGGGCGTAGCCGCCGTAAGTGTCGGCGGCGGACTTGCGGCCGGTCATGCCGGAATGGTAGGCCGGGCCGCTTTTCGGGAACGCGCCTTGCGGATTGACGTAGATTTTCGTGCTACTGTCGATGCCCAGCGGCTCGCCGGCGAAGACCGGGGTGATGACCTGTTTGATCAGGTCTTCCCGCAGCACGACCGGATCGACTTTTTCCTTCTGTTGCACGCCGGCGATGACGGTGATGTTTTGGATGCGCACCGGCTTGGCGTTTTCGTATTCGACGCCGACTTGCACCGTGCAGTCCGGCGACAAATAGCCGATGGCCTTGCGCCGCCGGGCCGCCGTCAGTCCCCGCGCCACGCGGTTGGCCAGCACGATGGGGATGGGCATGAACTCCGGCGTCTGGGTGCAGGCGTAGCCGAAGATGGTGGCCTGGTGGCTGACCGGGAAATGCTCGATTTCCGCGTCGCTCATGTCTTTTTCGTCCGCTTTGGCGCGCTGCTCCATCGGCATGGTGATGATGCTGGTCACCACGGTGCAGTCCGTCGCGTTGAAGTCCTCGGGCCGGTAGCCCACCGGGCCGATGACCGACCGGGCGATGTCCGGCAGGTCGATGTTGGCCGAGGTGGCGAAGCGCGCCGCCATGAACACCACGCCCTTGGACAGGGCGCATTCGGTGACGATGCGGGCGTAAGGATCTTGGCGCAGGACGCGATCCACCACCGCGTCGCTGATCATGTCGCAGAGGCGATCCGGATGGCCTTCGGCCACCGACTCGGAGGTGAAAAGAAAATTCTGTTTCATGGCTGGGCGGTTCCTTATTTCCGTGGGGTAGAGGTGTCGGGGGTGTGGATGAGGCGCTTGGCCGACTCGTTGATCAGGAAGGGCAGGCCGGCCCCGGCTAGGATAAGCGGCAAGTCCGCCACTGCCAAGGGCGAGCAGCGCAGCAGGTTGCGCAGCGCCGGCACGAACGTGGCCAAGCCCTGGATCGCCAAAGTCCCGCCCAGCGCGGCGATCATGTGCGGATTGCCGGGCCGGTCCTTGTCCAGCACCGTGGTGGTCTCCGAGCGGCAACTGAGGGCGTGGATCAGCTTGGACAGGGTGAACGCCAGGAAGGTGTTGCTGCTGGCCTGGAGCCCCGGGCCATAGCGCCGCTGGGTCAAGGTGTAGACGGCCAGGGAGCCGGCGGTGATGAACATCGACTCGCGCAGCAGGCGGCGGAAGTCCGGGCCGTCGATGATGGGCCGCTTAGGGTCGCGCGGCTTTTGTTTGAGCACGTCCTGCTCCGGCGGCTCCAGGGCCAGGGCCATCGCCGGGGCGATGTCGGCGACCATGTTGATCCACAGCAGTTGCAAGGGGTTCAGCGCCTCGCCCATGCCTAGCGCCATGGTGATGACCGCCAGCTCGATTTCGCTGAGGTTGGTGGAGAGCAAAAAGCGCAGGCTCTTGCGGATGTTGCCGTAGATTGTGCGCCCTTGGCGGATGGCGAGGATCATCGTGTGCAGGTTGTCGTCCTCCAGCACCACGTCGGCCACCGAGCGGGCCACGTCGGTGCCTTGCTCGCCCATCGCCACGCCGATGTCCGCCGCCTTCAGCGCCGGGCCGTCGTTGACGCCGTCGCCGGTCATCGCCACGACATGCCCGGCCTGCTGCAAGGCTTGCACGATCTTCAGCTTGTGCGCAGGGCTGACGCGGGCGAACACCGAGGTGTTTTTGATGACGGCCTTGAGAATCTCCGGGTCGAGCTTGTCCAGGTTGGACGAGTCGATGATTTCCAAAGGGTTCTCCCCGCTCAAGCCCAGCCTGCGGCCCACCGAATAGGCGGTCGCGCTCTGGTCGCCGGTGATCATCACCGTCCTGACGCCGGCGCTGTGGAATTCGGCCATCAGCTTGTCCATGTCCGGGCGGATGGCGTCCTCCATGCCGATCAGGCCCAGCCAGACCAGGGCCGGGGTCTTCAGGTCGTCGGTCTTGTCCCCATAAGCGTAAGCCACGCCGAGCACCCGCAGCGCGTCGCCGGCCAGGCGGTCGTTGCGCTCGATGATGCGGTCGCGGATGGCGTCGTCCAGCACTTCCGGCTCGCCGTTGTTCTGCCGCCATTCACACAGCGCCAGCACATCCGAGGGGCTGCCTTTCACCGCGAACAGCACGCGGCCGTCTTCGGTTTCATGCGCGGTCGCCATCCAGGGGCGGTCTTCGGCGCGGTGGGTGGTTTTCAGCAAGGGATGGGCGGATCGAAGCCCGCGCACATCCTGGCCGGCGTTGAGCGCGGATTCGACCATCGCGCATTCGGTGGGCGAGCCTTCCAGTTCCGGGCGGGCATCCTCGGCGCCGTTCAGCTTGACCTCGCTGCACAGGCAGACGACTTGCAACAGCCGGCTCAACTCGGGCTGCTCCAGCGGCGCGATGGGGCGGCCATGGTGGGTGAATTGCTCGTCGGCCACGCCGACGGTGTGGCCGGCGGTGCGCATCGACACCGTCTTCATCTTGTTCAAGGTCAAGGTGCCGGTCTTGTCCAGGCAGATCACCTCCACCGACCCTAAGCTTTCCACCGCGCTCAATTGGCGGATCAACACCTTGTCGCGGTGCGAATTGCGGATGCCGATGGCCAGCGTCGTCGTCGCCACCGCCGGCAGGCCTTCCGGGATCGCCGCCACGGCCAGCGAAATCGACGAGGCCAGCATTTGCAGCCAGGTGTAGCCTCGCAACAAGCCCAGCCCGAACACGCCGACGCAGAGCATGCCGCAAGTCGTGGCAAGCGTCGTGCTCATGTCGTCCAACTGGCGCTGCAACAGCGTGTCCGGCGTCTTCACGCTGCCGACCAGGGACTGGATGACGCCGATTTCGGTGTGCCGGCCGGTCGCCGCCGCCACCGCCTGGCCGCTGCCGCCGGTCACTATCGTGCCCATGTGCAGCATGTTTTTGCGGTCGGCCAGCGGCGTGTCTTCGGGCGCGATGAAATCCCAGTGCTTGGACGCCGGGGTGGACTCGCCCGTCAGCGCCGACTCGTCCACGGTGAGCCGGCTGCTGTTCAACAGGCGGGCGTCGGCAGGCACGTAGGAGCCTGGCGTCAACACCAGCAAATCGCCGACGACGATCTCCTCCACCGCGATCAGCGACTGCTGGCCGTCGCGGATGACGTGGGCGTGGGTCGGGGCCATGCTGCCCAAGGCGTTGATGGTGCGCTCGGACGAGCTTTCGGTCACATAGCCGATGATGCCGTTCAGCAGCACCGCGCTGACAATGACGGCGGCGTCGATCAGCCCGCCCGTGGCGATGGACACCACCGCCGACACGCCGAGCATCGCCATCGCCGGGTTGGCGAGTTGTTCGGCGAAGATTTCAATGGCGGAGCGGCGCTTGTTTTCGGCCAGCCGGTTTGGGCCGTAGATCGACAGCCGGTGCCGGGCTTCGTCCCAGGACAGGCCGTGCTGGGCGGTTTCCAGCCGGGCCAGCGTTTCCCGCGTGTCCATCTGGTGCCAGGGATGGGCTGGGACGGCTTGGGCGGATTCAACGTCCGGCGCGGGTTTGGCGGCCGCGAAGCGCTTTTTGGACGTGGCCGGTTTCGGTGTGGCCGCGGCAGGCCCGGCCTGCCGGCCGGGTGCCGGGCGGTGTTGGAAATGCCGCCGCGCCAGTGTTTCCACCGCCTGGATGATCTGGCCGGGGTCGCGTCCGGGATCGAACAGGATCAACACATTGCCGGTCAGCGGGTTGGCGCTGACCGCCAGGATCGGCGCGTTCCCGGCCAAGCTTCTTTCCAGTTCGGTTTTCAAGCGCTCTGAGCGGTAAAGCCCCAAGACTTGCAGACGCAGGCGGCCATGGCGGGATGCGCGGACTGGCGTGACCAGGGGCGGGGAGGATTCAAGTTGAGTGGCGGCGTGAGCCATGGGCTTCGTGTACCGTGGTCGAGAGTCGGGGAGGAGCCCTCAAGCCTTAGCTGCTAAGGCGGGGCTTCCACATAAAGTTCAGGCTTGTCTGGTATTGCCCAGGCTTGGCCTAAGGGCGATGGCATCCTGAGCGCGCGGGTCGGGGGCTTCACTTCGGCGCAAACCCGGCAGTTTAAATTAAGCCTTTCTTGTTACAGTCTTGTGACAATGCCATGGCTCGGCAATCGTGGAAAACTTGCGTTACACTGGGGCGGCTGATCGACAACCGGCTTCCAAGGCGGCTTTCGGCATTCCGATGATCCCTAACTTATTTGAAGAGGCCTAGTATGAACTCGTCCAAGCGCAAAAGTCCTGGTAAAACCAACCATGCCATCAAAGCCGTCAGGCACGGGGCGTCGGACGCCGCCGAAGCGGCCACCCAAGTCAGCGAAAAAATCCGCGGCCTGCTGTCGCAAACCGTCTACGGGGCGTTCTATGGCGTTTCTTACGGTGTCGTTTTCGGCGCGTTGTTGATCGCCAAGGCCATCCCGGCGGGCAGCGCCATTGAGAAGGGCATCCTCGATGGTGCCCACGCGGCCAAGGCCGATGCCGGCAAGCAAGGCGGCGAAGCCGGGGCTGGCTGGCAGGAGGCGGGTGGCTTGGCCGCTTGAAGCCATGGCAATGCGGGCGTTTGCTGTGTTCTTGATGGTGGGCAAAGGCGCTGCCAGGCTCATTGCCTGACCATCCGCGTCCCGCTGGCGCGGTCATGCCAGCAGCGCTTTTGCGGGTCGGCCAGGGCGGCGAGGAAGCCTAGCCCGAATAGGCCAAAGGAAAATAATGCGGCAATGAAGCGCAGGCCCGCCTGCCGCCAAGACACCGCGCCGCCGTCCGCCGAGCGTAGCCGGATTTTCCAGGCCCGCATCCCTAAGGTCTGTCCGCCGCGCGTCCAGAACCCGCCGAAGAACAGGAAGGCCACGCCCAGCAGATAGGCTTGATAGGCGGGGCTGGAGGGTTGGAAGGCCGCGCCGCCGCGCAGCGGCAACAGCGCCAAGGTGGCGAAGAAGAAGATGCCGAGCAGCAGCACGCCGTCGTAAAACAAAGCCCCCAGGCGGCGAAGCAATCCAGGGGGCTGTGGGGCGGGCGGGCTTGCTTGCGCGCCCTTCCGGCTTGGCGGGCGTCCTGTCCGCAATCGCTTCCTCACCAGGCTATTTGGCCTGCTCGGCTTCGTTGAGCTTCACCGCGAAGAACATGGACAGGTAAACCAATCCGCACACCAGGGCGATGCTGAGAATGACGGGAAAGCGGATGAGGGGCGCGAACAGCAGCATCGCGAAGTCCATCACGAACAGGCTGGTCATCAGCGGGTAGGCCATAAAAGTTTCTTTGTCGAATTTGCATTTGTACATTTTGTGTCTCCTCCTCACAGTGTTGCCGGGATTTTTCAGGCCGGATGAGCCGGTGGACTCGAACCGGGCGGCCTGCCCCCCTTATTTTTAAACGTTTGCCTAGGGTTGCCCAATCGGCCGGCCGTTGCCTTGGGATGCTTCCAAAGGACTGGGGCAGGCCCTGCCTGCAAGCCGATCTCAAGGCGGAATGGTAGCATAAGCGCGGTGGATTTCGCGCATGGCGGTTTGCCGCCCGGCGGATCGGCGCGGCGAATCCGCGAACCCGAACCCTGCTTCGTCGTGGTATCCTAAGCGACTCGATTTCATCCTCCGCATCGCCCCATGCAGTTTCCCGATTTCTCATCCGCATCTGTCCTGGTCGCGGGCGATTTGATGCTCGACCGCTATTGGCACGGCAACGCCACGCGCATTTCCCCGGAAGCCCCGGTTCCCGTCGTCCATGTCAAGGCGAGCGAGGAGCGTGCCGGCGGGGCGGGGAATGTCGCGTTGAACATCGCGGCCTTGGGTGGGCGGGCGGCGGTGCTGGGCTATTGCGGGCAGGACGAGGCGGGCGACGCGTTGCTGCGGCTGCTGGAGCGGGCCGGCATCCAGTGCGCCGTCTTGCGCCTGGCGGATTTCCCTACCATCACCAAGCTCCGCGTCCTCAGCAGGCATCAACAATTGATCCGGCTGGACTTCGAGGATTCTTTTTTGCAAGCCGACCCGGCCGCGCTGCTGGAGGCTTTCAGCGCGCGGCTGGCGGAGGCGGACGTGGTGGTGTTGTCGGATTATGGCAAGGGCAGTTTGGCCTCGGTCAGGGAATTGATCGGGCAATGCCGGGCGGCGGGCAAGCCGGTGTTGGTGGATCCGAAAGGGGTCGACTTCGCCAGATACCGGCACGCCGACCTGCTCAAGCCCAATTTGACCGAGTTCGAGGCCGTGGCCGGCCCTTGCCGCGACGAGGCCGAGTTGGAGGACAAGGGCTTGGGCCTGCTGGCGCGCTTGGAATTGGGCGCGTTGCTGGTGACGCGGGGCGAGCAGGGCATGAGCTTGTTGCGGCCGGATGCCGCGCCGCTGCATTTGCCCGCCAAGGCCAGGGAAGTGTTTGACGTGACCGGGGCGGGCGACACGGTGATTTCGGTGCTGGCGGCGGCGCTGGCGGCGGGCTGCCCTTTGAGTCTGGCCACCGAGCTGGCCAATCTGGCCGCGGGCATCGTGGTCGGCAAGCTGGGCGCGGCCAGCGTCAGCGCGGAGGAGTTGGACTACGCGCTGCGCGGGGCCAAGGCGCACCGGCGCGGGGCCATCGACCTGGACGGCTTGCTGGAGGTGTTGCGGCCGGCGCGGGCGGGCGGCGAGAAGATCGTCCTCACCAACGGCTGTTTCGACATTCTCCATCCCGGGCATGTGCATTATTTGCGGCAGGCCAGGGATTTGGGCGACCGGCTGGTCGTCCTGGTCAACAGCGACGCCTCGGTGCGCCGCTTGAAGGGGCCGGGCAGGCCGGTGAACGCGCTGCCCAGCCGCATGGACATGCTGGCGGCGTTGGAGTGCGTGGACTGGGTGGTGGCCTTTGAGGAGGACACGCCGCGCGACGCCATTTGCCGCATCCTCCCCGACGTGCTGGTCAAAGGCGGCGATTATGCCGACATTGCCAGCATCGCCGGCCATGATTGCGTGCTGGCCCATGGCGGCGAAGTCCGGCTGCTGAATTTTGTCGAGGGTTTTTCGACCACCGGAATCATCGAAAACATACGCAATGGCTGAGCCCGATTTCCCCATCATTGACTATTCCGCCGACTATGGCGACGGGCAGCCTTATTTCGAGGATCGCCAACTCGCGACCTTGAAGATACCGCCCCATTCGATCCAGGCGGAGCAGTCGGTGCTGGGCGGGTTGATGCTGGACAACGAGACCTGGGACAAGGTCGCCGACCGGCTGGGCGAGGAGGATTTCTACCGCCGCGACCACCAGTTGATCTTCCGCTCCATCCGCATGCTGGCGGAGAAGCAGTCGCCTTTCGACGTGGTGACCTTGGCCGAGGTGCTGGAGAATTTCGGCTGGCTGGGCGACGCCGGCGGCCTGGCTTATCTGGGCGCGATGGCCAAGGACACGCCCAGCGCGGCCAATATCGTCGCCTACGCCGACATCGTGCGCGAGCGCTCGGTGCTGCGCCAGTTGATCCACGCCGGCTCGGAAGTCGCCGACGCCGCCTACCACCCCAAGGGCCGCGAGCTGTCCAGCCTGGTGGAGGAGGCGGAGCAGAAGATTTTCCAGATCGCCGACCAGCGGCGGCGCACCGGCAGCGGCTTCAAGTCGATCCGGACTTTGCTGTCCGGCGCCGTCAACCGCATCGACGAGCTCTTCCATATGAAGGGCCAAATCACCGGCATGAGCACCGGCTTCACCGACTTGGACGAGATGACCTCGGGGCTGCAACGCTCCGACTTGATCGTCGTGGCGGGCAGGCCGTCGATGGGCAAATGCTTGGGGCTGGGGACTTTGGTGCTGATGCATTCCGGCGAGTTGAGAAGGGTGGAGGAGCTGCAAGTCGGCGATTTGCTGATGGGCGAGGATTCCTCGCCTAGGCGGATACTGTCCCTGGCGCGCGGGCAGGAAAACATGTATTGGGTGCGTCAGAACAAAGGCGTCGATTACCGGGTCAACGAGTCCCACGTGCTTTCCTTGAAGCGCAGCCGGGTGGAGGGTGGGCATGTCCACGGCGCAGTGGTGAATATCGGACTGCGCGAGTATTTGCGGCAATCGGACAAATTCAAGTCCAATCACAAAGGCTACAAGGTCGGGGTCGAATTCAGTCCGCAAGAAATTCCCATCGAACCTTATTTTTTGGGGCTTTGGCTGGGTGACGGGAATGCCGTCGATGTCAGGATTTCCAGCCAGGACGGCGAGGTGGTGGCTTATCTGTCCTTCTATGCGGAGTGCTTAGGAATGCAACTTAGCGCACTAAAAGCGGAAGGAAAATGCCCAATCTATAGTATCACTAGCGGCACTCGCGGGGGAAATCAAGCGGAGAACAATTCCCTGCAAACGCGCCTGCGGGCCTTGAATTTGTTGGGCAATAAACACATTCCGCACGTTTATCTGGCCAATTCCACAGAAAACCGCTTGCAATTGCTGGCGGGGCTGGTCGATAGCGACGGCCATTTCGACGGGCAATGTGGCGGCTATGAGATCACCCAGAAAAGCTACGAGTTGGCGCGGCAGGTAAAATTCTTGTGTGACACCTTGGGCTTTCGCACCTCCTTGACCGCGAAACAGGCCGAAATTAAGTCCATCGGTTTTGCCGCCGAAGTTTACCGGGTTCGCTTCTTCGGCGATGTGGATCGCATTCCGGTCAAGATCGCTCGCAAAAAAGCCAAGCCTTGGATCTGCGGCCGCTCTTGGAACCAAACCGGTATCCGCGTGGAGTTCGACCGCTTCGATGATTATTACGGCTTTGAGATCGACGGCAACGGCTTATTCCTGCTGGAAGATCTGACCGTCACCCACAACACCACGTTCGCGATGAACATCGCCGAAAACGTCGCCATCAAGGAGCAGGTGCCGGTGGCCGTGTTCAGCATGGAAATGCCGGGCGAGCAACTGGCGATGCGCATGATGTCTTCCCTGGGCCGCATCGACCAGCACCGGGTGCGCACCGGCAAGCTGGAGGACGATGATTGGCCGCGCATGAGTTCGGCCATCGCCCTCCTGGGGGAGACCAAGATGTTCATCGACGACACGCCGGCGCTGACGCCCACCGAGGTGCGCGCCCGCTGCCGCCGCCTGGCCCGCGAGTACGGGCAGTTGGGCTTGGTGGTGCTGGATTATCTGCAATTGATGCAGGTGGCCGGCGGCGGCGAGAACCGGGTCAACGAGATATCCGAAATATCCCGCTCCCTCAAGGCCCTGGCCAAGGAGATGAATGTGCCGGTCATCGCCCTGTCGCAGCTCAATCGCAACCTGGAGCAACGCCCCAACAAACGGCCGATGCCGTCGGATTTGCGTGAGTCCGGAGCGATTGAGCAAGATGCCGATATTATTATGTTTATTTACCGTGACGAGGTCTACAACACCGACAGCCCGGACAAGGGCACGGCCGAGATCATTATCGGCAAGCAGCGCAACGGCCCCATCGGCACGGTGCGTCTGACGTTCCTGGGCCAGTATACCCGCTTTGAAAACCATGTCGCCGACCCTTACGCCGACTCCGCCGGGCCGTCCTTGTCGCCTGCGGTGGAGTACAAGCCCAGCGGAGGGTTCCAGCTTCCAGACTCGACGGAGCCGGGCGACTCCCTCTCCCTGCTGCGCAAAAAATAGATGGGCGGCAGCACACACCCGCCGGCCTTGGCTTTCCCGTTGTCCGGCGGTGGGAAGGGTGGCGCATGGGCCGGTTTGGGCGGGGGCCGCTGATGCTGCCGGCCGCCCACGCCATGCTCGACATGTCGGCCTTGGCCCACAACTTGGCCCGGTTGCGGGAGCGCGCGCCCCGCGCCAAGATCATGGCGGTGATTAAAGCCAACGCCTACGGCCACGGCGCCATTGCCGTCGCCCGCGCCTTGGCCGGCGCCGACGCCTTCGCCGTGGCCCGCGTCGATGAAGGCGTGGCTTTGCGCGAGGCAGGCATCCGCCAGCGCATCGCCGTGTTGCAAGGTTTCATCTGCGGCGAGGAGTTGGAATTGCATTCCCGTTATGACTTGGAGCCGATCATTCATTCCCCAGCCCAAGTGGACCGCCTGGAGACTGCGGTTTTGGCGCGTCCGGTCGCGGTTTGGCTCAAGCTGGACAGCGGGATGCACCGGCTGGGCTTGGACGCGGAGGAGTTTGCCGACTGCCACCGCCGCCTGGGCCTTTGCCAGGCGGCGCGCCAGCCGCCGTCGTTGATCACGCATCTGGCCAACGCCGACCTGCTTGCCGACCCCGCTACCTTTCGCCAACTCGACCTGTTCCGCGGCCAGGCGGCGAATTTGCCCGGCGAGCGCAGCATCGCCAATTCGGCGGGCCTGTTGGCCTGGGAAAACGCCTTGGCGGAATGGGTGCGCCCCGGCATCGCGCTGTACGGCGCCTCGCCCTTTCCCCGCCGCACAGGGCAGGAAGAAGGGCTCAAGCCAGTGATGACTCTGCGCACCCGGCTGATCGCCATCAAACCGCTCAAGGCCGGCGACGCGGTCGGCTATGGCGGGGACTGGGTTTGCCGCCACGCCACGCGCATGGGGGTGGCCGCCATCGGCTATGGCGACGGCTACCCTCGCCACGCCCGCTCGGGCACGCCCGTCCTGGTGCGGGGTCGGCGTGTTCCGCTGATCGGTCGGGTGTCCATGGATATGATTACCGTTGACCTGGGCGAATGCCGCGAAGCGGAGGTGGGGGACGAGGTGACCTTGTGGGGCGAGGGTTTGCCGGTGGAGGAGGTTGCCCGCCATGCGGACACGATACCTTATGTGCTGTTGTGCAATGTGACGCCCAGAGTGAAGCGGATTGAGCGTGGGGACGGCGCTGATGGGGCATGACTGTGGGGCGCTCGCAGTTTGCCGCCAAGCCGACGCCATGGGAATGTATACAGCCTGGCCGAAGCCGGACGCTACAAGTAGAAGGCGGGTATTGCCGCGCATCGGCCAGTGGATAGGGGATTCGATTCTCTTCAGCTTGGCGTTGCCAAGATAATTGCTTGCACAAAGAGTACTGGATCATGAGCCAAAAATCTCCCCACTTGAATTTCACCGAGGCCGATATCAAGGCTATCGATGAGGCGCTCACCGTTTTGGAGCAAAAGTTTGCCCCTTTGCTGCTCTCTCGCCCGACGAGCGGCAGCTTCTTGCGAAAATGCTTGAGAAGTCTGCGGATCTTTACCGCCAGGCCCCGGTTGTAGGGGCTCTGAAACCTGCGATCATTCCGGAATCTTTGGCTTTTTCCGACGATCAATGCGAACTTGACGGTATCGACAAGCTCCGTTCCCGCATTCACCGCATGCGCCAGTTGTTGGACAAGGTTGACGATGGCGAATTGGCGCTCAGTATCTAAGGGGCGCGGCGATGGGCGTTGCCGGTTCGCCGTCTTGCCGCCCACGCATGGCCGCTGGGTGGCGATAATCCCGTCCTGACTGGAATAGCTCGCCTGGCAGGTTGCGGCAAGCACCGCGTCCCTCTGCAACACTGGCAGACTCGATAAATCGGCCGCGGGCGTCTTTACGCGGGCTTATTGGCTTTCTTCCGGAAGACGAAACCTTTCCATCTTCTTCGGCCATCTGGACGCGCCTGGTTTAGCTGGCTATCGCCGAAAAAAAACAGTCTATTGCTATTTTCTGCCCGGGAGCGCGGCGTTTTCGCCGCCTTGCGCCGCTTTCCCGCCAGCGTTGACGGCCAACCCCGCTTTTTTTTTGCCCGCCCTGTCGCGTTTTTAAATTCCCGGCAAATTTAAAGAGAATTCGCGCATTTTGTTGCTTGTTTTTAACTTGTTGATTTTTATTGTCTTGTCCGAAAGGAGCGGACAAATTTAGGAAGCCTGAAAAACCCGCTTGACTTCGATGGGCATGGTTTCTATATTGCCGACAATCGGCGGTGTGTGGGGAAAAATGGGAATTAGTGGGAGTGGGGGGTGCGTTGTTCCGCGGCTTCAATCCAATCAATCTCGACGAGAAAGGCCGCCTGGCCGTTCCCACCCGCTATCGGGCGGAGTTGCGGGAGTGTTGCGAGCAGCAGTTGGTGTTGACCGTAAGCCCGGACCGGTGTCTTTTGTTGTACCCCTTGCCTGAGTGGGAAGATATCGAGCGCAAGATCAGCAAGCTTTCCAGCCTGGACAAGAGGGCCAAGCGCTTGCAGCGGCTTTTGATTGGCCACGCGACCGAATGTGAAATGGACGGCCAGGGCCGCGTGCTGGTCGCAGAGCCGCTGCGCAAATTCGCCGGCCTGGAGAAGCGCGTGGTCTTGGTCGGGCAAGGGAACAAATTCGAGATCTGGGACGAGGACGTTTGGAACCGCAGCCGCGACGAGTGGCTGGGAGAAGAAAATTTGGACGGTCTGACAGGCCTTTCCCCAGAACTGGGCAATCTCTCATTTTAATGAATACACACATTAGCCTTCATCTTCCAGTCATGTTGGTCGAAGCGCTGGAAGGTCTGGCTATTCGTGCCGATGGCTTTTATGTCGATTGCACATTTGGCCGGGGCGGGCACAGCCTTGAGATTTTGCGGCGCTTGGGTTCGTCGGGGCGCTTGTTGGCCTTGGACAAAGACCCCGCCGCTTTGGATTCGGCGGAGGCGGGGGCGTTGCGTGAAGATCCCCGCTTTTCCCTGGTCCACGGCAGCTTTGCGGGGCTTCGCGGGCAGCTCGAACGCCTGGGGATGGCGGGGTCGGTCGCCGGCGTGCTGATGGATTTGGGGGTGTCTTCGCCGCAGCTGGACGAGGCCGGAAGGGGGTTCAGCTTCCTCCGCGACGGGCCTTTGGACATGCGCATGGATACGAGCCGGGGGCCTACCGCCGCGCAATGGCTGGACGAGGTGGGGGAGGCCGAATTGGCCAGGGTTTTGAAAACCTACGGCGAGGAACGCTTCGCCCGGCGCGTCGCGGCGGCGGTCATGGCGGCGAGGCCGGTCAGAACCACCCGCCAGTTGGCCGCGCTGGTCGAAAAGGCGATTCCCCACAAGGAGAAGCACAAGCATCCCGCGACGCGCAGCTTCCAGGCCATCCGCATCGCCATCAACCATGAGCTGGACGAATTGGAGCAGGGCCTGGCGCAGGCGGTGGAGGTGCTGGCCCCGGGTGGCCGCTTGGCGGTGATTTCCTTCCATTCCCTGGAAGACCGCATCGTCAAGCATTTCATACGCGAACAGGAGCGGGGCAAGCCCAGCCCTTCGCGTCTTCCCTTGTTGACAGAACACCAGCCGACGCTTAAAGCCGTCGGCAAGGCGGGAATGCCCGCCGAAGAAGAATTGCGGGCGAATGTTCGCGCGCGGAGTGCGGTTTTGCGTGTGGCGGAGCGTGTGGCGGTATGAGAAGTCTGGTGGTGTTGTTGGTGGTTTTGGTGGTTTCCGCCCTGGGGGTGGTTTACACGAAATACCGGTCGCGCATGTTGTTTGCGGAAGTCCAGCGCATCGAGCAGGAGTTGGAGGCTTACGACGTGGAGTTGGGGCAGCTTCAGTTGGAGCAGAACACATGGGCCGAGCACAGCCGCATTGAAAAATTGGCGCATGGCCGGTTGGGCATGGCCATGCCCCAACGGGATTTAATCATATACATCAAACCTTGAGAAAAAGCGGGTCTTGCGATGATAAAAGTTGTGCGTCCCAGAGTAAATGAAGAATCGGATTACTCCAAGCGCTGGAGTGTCTTGCTGGGTGCGTTGATGTTCGGCATGGTGGTCTTGGTCGGCCGGGCGGTGAATTTGCAAGTGTTGGATCGGCAGTTTCTCCAGCATCAAGGGGATATCCGCCATGTGGGCCTGATTCCGGTTCCGGCCCACCGTGGGCGCTTGCTTGACCGCAACGGCGATTTGCTGGCCATCAGCACCCCGGTGAAGTCGGTGTGGGTCAATCCCAAAGAGTTTGAGGCCGAGGAAAAGGACGTCAAGGCTCTGGGCGATTTGCTGGGCGTGTCGGTGAAGGACATTCACAAGCGTGTCGATGACACGGGCCGGGGTTTCGCTTACCTGAAAAGAAGGATCAGCCCCGAGCTGGCCGACCAGGCCCTCGCGCTGGGTTTGCCGGGTGTTTACGCGGACCGGGAGTTCCGGCGCTATTACCCCACCGGTGAAGTCACCGCGCATTTGATCGGTTTCAACAACCTTGAAGACCAGGGCCAGGAGGGCATGGAGCTGGCTTATAACGACTGGCTGAAAGGCGTCCCCGGTGCCAAGCGCATCATGCGCGACGGCAAGCGGCGCATCATCGAAGATCTGGAAAATGTCCGCTTGCCGGTGCCTGGCAAGGATCTGTCTCTCAGCATCGACCAGCGCCTGCAATATCTGGCCTACCGGGAATTGAAAAAGGCCGTGATCCAGCAAAAGGCCAAATCGGGCTCCTTGGTGTTGCTGGACGCCGAGAACGGCGAAGTGCTGGCGATGGTGAACCAGCCTTCCTTCAACCCCAACAGCCGCGCCAAGATCAGCGGCAACATGTCGCGCAACCGCGCGATGACCGACGTGTTTGAGCCGGGCTCGACGATCAAGCCTTTCGTGGTCGCTTGCGCGTTGGAATTGGGCAAGATCAATCAGAGCACGGTCATCGACACCACACCTTTGCATATCGGCCCGAATGTCGTCAAAGACGTGCATCATTACGGCATGCTGGATGTCGCCCACATTCTGCAAAAATCCAGCAACGTGGGCGTTTCCAAGATTGCCCTCAACCTGCCGTCCGCGAAATTTTGGGCCTTTTACAACAATCTCGGATTCGGCCAGCCCCTGGAAACCGGCTTTCCCGGCGAATCGAGCGGACGCCTGTCCGCCGACCACCACACTTGGGGGGCTTTCCAGCAGGCGACCCTGTCGTTTGGTTACGGCTTGTCCACCTCCTTGTTGCAATTGGGGCGGGCTTATCTGGCCATTGCAAACGAAGGGGTGATGCCCATGGTCGGCTTGCTCAAGCGTGACAAGCCCGTTGAATCACACCAAATCATGTCTGCCAAGACGGCGAACAATGTGCGGTCGATGTTGGAGAATGTGGTGTCTAAGGAAGGCACGGCCCTTAAGGCCAGCGTGGCCGGTTTCCGTGTCGCGGGCAAGACCGGCACGGTGAAGAAGATTGGCGCGCACGGCGGCTATACCAATTCCCAATATTTGGGGCTTTTTGCCGGCATGGCCCCGGCCACCGACCCCAAGCTGGTCATGGTGGTGATGATCGACGAGCCCTCGGCCGGCGAATATTACGGTGGCGCGGTGGCGGCCCCCGTGTTTGCCAGCGTCATGGAAGGCGCGCTGCGGCTGCTCAACATTCCGCCCGACCAAGATCTGCCCGCGCCCGTGCTGGCCGGGAAGGACGGCGCGATATGAGCCCAGTCAGGGAAGCCGGTTTTCCTCTGGCCCGGCTGTTGGCCGGCTGGGTGGAGGTTCCGGCCGGTTCTTCGCGGGCGGTGCGCGGGCTTTGCCATGACAGCCGAAGCTTGCGCCCTGGGGATTTGTTTTTCGCCTTGGCGGGAAGCCGGGCCCATGGCATGAGGCATGCCGGCCAAGCCGCCGATTTGGGCGCTTGCGCGATTGTCTATGATCCGGCGCATGGCGGGGAGGAACTGGCCGAGGCGGGAGTCGGCATTCCCAGTTTCCCGGTGGAGGGGCTGGGCCAGGCGATGGGATGGATCGCCGACCGTTTTTTCGGCGCGCCCTCCGCGCACATGCGGGTGTTCGGCGTGACAGGCACCAATGGCAAGACTTCGTGCAGCCACTTTCTCGCCCATGCCCTGGGGGCTGGCGCGCCCGCCGCCGTCATTGGCACCTTGGGCTGGGGCGCCCCCGGCGCGCTCAGGCCCACGACCCACACGACCCCCGACGCCATCGAGGTTCATGCCTTGCTGGCCAAGCTGCTGGCGGAGGGGGGCGCAAGCGTGGCCATGGAGGCCTCTTCCCACGGGCTGGACCAGGGGCGTCTCAACGGAGTCCGCTTCGAGGGCGCGTTGTTTACTAATTTGAGCCGCGACCACTTGGATTACCACCCAAGCATGGAGGCTTACCTGGAGGCCAAGTTGCGCCTGGTCGATTGGCCTGGCCTGAAATTTATCGTGTTCAACCTGGACGACGCGAGTTCGGCGGCGGTTGCGGAGCGGGCGGCTTCGACGGCGAGGAAAATCGGCTTTAGCTTGACTTCGCAGGGGCCATCCGCGCCGTGTCCCGGTGTGGAGATTGTCCGGGCTTCGGACATCCGCCACGGCCAGGACGGCGTGTCCTTCAATGTCCATTTTGCCGGCCAAGACGCCCGTGTGTCCGCGCCGTTGTATGGCGACTTCAATGTGGAAAACGCGCTGGGCGTGGTGGCGGTGCTGCTGGCTTCGGGGCTGGAGTTGGGCGAGGCGGCGCGCCGTTTGGCGGATGTCCGTGCGGTGCCGGGCCGCATGGAGCGCTTCGCCGGGCCGGCCGGGCCGGCCGTGGTGGTCGATTACGCCCACACCCCCGATGCCTTGCGGAAGGCCCTGGCCAGCCTCAGGCGGCATTGCCGGGGTTCTTTGTGCGTCGTGTTTGGCTGCGGCGGCGACCGTGACCGGGGCAAGCGCCCGCAAATGGGGCTCGTCGCCGAAACCTTGGCGGACCGCGTGGTATTGACGGACGACAATCCCCGCTCCGAGGACGGCGACGCCATTATCCGGGAGATTCTCGAAGGTTGCGTCCGCCGGGAGGCTGTCGTCATGCGCGACCGCCGCCAGGCCATCGCCTGGGCCTTGCGGCAGCTTGGCGAGGGCGACGTGTTGCTGGTCGCCGGCAAAGGCCATGAGGACACTCAGGACATTGGCGGGGTGAAGCAGCCTTTCAGCGACCGGTGGGTTGTCCGCCAATTGCTGGGTTTGACCGGGGAGGCGGATTGATGCGCTTAAGCGAACTAGCCCGGATCGTCTCGGGGGAATTGCACGGCGAAGAGGTGGAATTCGCCACGGCCAGCATCGACACCCGCACCTTGAAGCCTGGCGATTTGTTCATCGCCATTGGCGGGCAGCGTTTCGACGGCCATGATTTTGTCGGCCCGGCCTGCGCTGCCGGGGCTTGCGCGGCGGTGGTGGAGCGCAAAGTCGAGGCGTCTTTGCCCCAGGTGCTTGTGGCCGACGCCCGCGTCGCGCTGGGCCGGCTCGGCGCGGCTTGGCGAGGGCTAAGCTCCGCGCGGGTGGTGGGCTTGACCGGCAGCAACGGCAAGACCACGGCCAAGGAAATGATCGCCGCCATTTTGGGTGTCCACGATTCCGTTTTGAGTACGCGCGGCAACCTCAACAACGATTTAGGCGTGCCTTTGACGTTACTAGGGCTTCGGCCCGAGCACCGCTACGCGGTGATTGAAATGGGCGCCAACCACTTGCATGAAATCGAGTACGTGGCGGGGCTGGCCAAGCCGGAAGTCGCCCTGATCACCAACGCGGGATCGGCGCATTTGGAAGGTTTCGGCAGCCGCGAAGGCGTGGCTCGCGGCAAGGGCGAGATCATCGCCGCGTTGGCGCGGGACGGTGTCGCCATCCTCAATGCCGACGACGAATATTTCGGCTTGTGGCGGGACATGGCCGGGGCTCGCAAGATGATTGGTTTCGGATTTGGCGGCAACGCCGATGTGCGCGGCCTGCTGGATTCGGTGCGGTGCCAGGGCGGGCCTGGCGGCTTTCAAACGCGCTTCCGCTGCGAATACGCGGGCGACGGTTATGACATCACGCTGCGGCTGGCCGGCCGGCACAATGTGGCCAACGCGTTGGCGGCGGCGGCAAGCTGCGCGGCTTTGGGCGTGGATTTCGGGCAGATCGCGGAAGGCTTGTCGCGCCTCGCGCCGGTGGCGGGCCGCATCCAGCCCGGGCGGGCGGGAAATGGCGCTTTGCTGATCAATGACACGTACAATGCCAACCCATCCTCGTTCAAAGCGGCCTTGGACGTGCTGCTGGCGGTGTCCGGCGAGCCTTGGGTCGCGCTGGGCGCGTTTGGCGAATTAGGCGAGGCCAGCGCCGCCTTGCATGCGGAATTGGGGTTGCTGGCCAAGTCTTCGGGGGTGGCCAGGCTGTTTGCCACCGGCCCCAACGCAGACCGGGCTGTGGAAGCTTTTGGCCCGGGCGCGCGGTTTTTTTCGCGCCAGGAAGAATTAATCGAACAATTACAAGAAGAATTGCGCGGGGACGTGGCCCTGTTGGTGAAAGGCTCGCGCAGCCAACGCATGGAACGCGTGATTGAGGCGCTTCGCGCTAGGACTGAAACATGCTGTTGAAAATTGCCGAATGGCTGGAAAACTATATCGATGTTTTCCGTGTTTTTCATTATTTGACGTTCCGGGCCATTCTCGGCGTGCTGACCGCGCTGGTGATTTCGCTGCTGGTCGGCCCGCATATGATTCGCCGCCTAAGCCGCTATAAGATCGGCCAAAGCATCCGCCAGGACGGGCCGCAATCCCATTTCTCCAAGGCCGGGACGCCGACCATGGGCGGCGCGCTGATCCTGGTGTCCGTCGCCATCAGCACCTTGCTATGGGCCGACTTGAGCAACCGTTACGTGTGGGTGACGTTGCTGGTGACGCTGGCCTTCGGCGGAATTGGCTTTGTTGACGATTACAAGAAGCTGGTGTTGCGCAATAGCAAGGGATTGGCCGCGCGGCACAAGTATTTGAGCCAGTCGGTGTTTGGTTTCGCCGCGGCCCTTTATCTGTACCACACGGCGAGCCTGCCGGCGGAAACCACGTTCATCGTGCCTTTCTTCAAAGATATTTTGCTGAACATGGGCTGGTTTTATGTGGTGATGACCTATTTCGTCATTGTCGGCACCAGCAACGCGGTCAATTTGACTGATGGCCTGGACGGCTTGGCCATCATGCCCACGGTGATGGTGGCGGGGGGGCTGGGCATTTTCGCCTACGCCTCCGGCAACAGCAATTTCGCCGAGTATTTGGGCATTCCCCACCTTCCCAAGGCGGGTGAGTTGGTGGTGTTCTGCGGCGCTTTGGTGGGGGCCGGCCTGGGATTTCTCTGGTTCAACACGTATCCGGCCCAAGTGTTCATGGGCGATGTCGGCGCCTTGGCGTTGGGGGCAGGGCTGGGCGTGCTGGCTGTGCTCGTGCGCCAAGAGATCGTGCTGGTGATCATGGGCGGGGTGTTCGTGATGGAGACGCTCTCGGTCATGTTGCAGGTCTTGTCTTTCAAGATGACCGGCAAGCGCATTTTCCGCATGGCGCCGATCCACCATCATTTTGAATTGAAAGGCTGGCCCGAGCCCAGGGTGATTGTCCGTTTCTGGATCATCACCGTGATCTTGGTGCTGTTCGGCCTGGCCACTTTGAAGCTACGCTGAGCTTTGAAGGTAGACGCGGCTATGAACAAAGCAATCACCGAAACGCTGCCGCTGTCCCTGCTTGGGCTTGACCGGTCTTCCCGTGTCCTGGTAGTGGGTTTGGGCGCGACGGGCTTGTCGGTGGCGCGGTTCTTGTCCAACCGGGGCATCCAACTGGCGGTGGCCGACACGCGGGCGAATCCGCCTGGACTGGTCGAGTTGCGCGAGTGCCTGCCGGATGTGGCGGTGTTTTTGGGCGGGTTCGATCCCGCTGCGTTCGCCCGGGCCACCCACCTGGTGGTCAGCCCGGGCGTGGCGCTGGAGACCCCGGCGGTGCGGCAGGCGATCCAATTAGGGATGCCCGTGTTCGGCGATCTCGATCTGTTTGCCTGCATGGCCCAGGCGCCGATCATCGGCATCACCGGGGCCAACGGCAAAAGCACAGTCACCACCTTGCTGGGTTTGATGGCCGAGGCCGACGGCCGCAACGTCAAGGTCGGCGGCAACCTGGGCACGCCCATGTTGGATTTGCTGGACGCGGAAGCCGAATTGTATGTGTTGGAATTGTCCAGTTTCCAGTTGGAGCGCTCCCGGCTGCTGGAGGCGGAGGCGGCGACGGTGCTGAACATCAGCCCCGACCATTTGGACCGCTACGCCGATCTTGAGGCTTACGCCAATGCCAAGCGGCGGATTTTCAAGGGCGGGGGACTGATGGTGTTGAACGCCGACGACCCCATGGTCGAAGCCATGGCGGAGGCGGGCAGGCGCTGTGTCCGCTTCAGCTTGAATGAAGGGGCGGAGGCCGAATATCGCTTGAGCCAGGCGGACGGGCAGGAATGGCTGGTGTGCGGCGGCGAGCGGCTGATGCCCGTCGGCGGAATACGCCTGAAAGGCCGGCACAACATCGCCAACGCTTTGGCCGCTGTCGCCTTGGGCGAGGCGGCCGGCTTGTCGAAGGCGGCCATGGTGAAGGCCTTGCGCGAGTTTCCCGGTCTGGATCATCGGATGCAATGGGTTGCGGAGGTGGACGGGGTTGCTTACATCAACGATTCCAAGGCCACGAACGTCGGCGCCTGCACGGCGGCTTTGGACGGCTTGTCCGGCCCGGTGGTTCTGATCGCCGGCGGCGACGGCAAGGGCGCGGATTTTTCGGTGTTGGCCGGCGTGGCGGCGGGGAAAGTCCGCGCGGCGGTTTTGATGGGCCGCGACGCGGCGTTGCTGGAGCAAGCCTTGAGCCCGGTGGTGGCGACGGTGCGTGTGGACACGATGAAGCAGGCGGTGGCCACCGCGCGCAGGCTGGCGCAAAAAGGCGACATCGTCCTGCTGGCGCCCGCCTGCGCCAGCCTGGATCAATATAAAGATTATCGGGAACGGGGCCGCGTGTTCGCGGAGGCCGTGAGGAGCTTGCAGTGATGAGAACGCTAGTGGCCGGTAAAAGCCGGGGCCTGGTTTTGCAATGGGGGCATAAGCGCTTCTATTTGGACACCCTGTTGTTGAGCGCGTGCATGGGCATTTTGGTGCTGGGCTACATCATGGTCGCCTCGGCTTCGCTGCATCTGGGCGAGAAATTGGCCAACGACAGTTTTTATTTCCCGAAGCACCAGCTAGTCCATGTGTTCATGGGGCTGGCGGCGGCGGTTTTTGTCGCTTCAAGGCCGCTGGCGTTCTGGGAGAGGTCGGCCAAAGCGCTGTTTTTGCTGGGCCTGCTGTTGTTGGTGGTGGTGCTGGTTCCAGGCTTGGGCAAATCGGTGAACGGCAGCGTGCGCTGGCTTAGCATCTTGGGGCTGCGCATCCAGGTCTCCGAGGTGTTCAAGCTGATCTCCGTGGTCTACATGGCGACTTTCATCACCAACCGGCTGGAATTGGTGAGAACGTCCTGGCAAGGCATGTTGCGCCCGATGGCGATGCTGGCGGTGGGTTGCGCGTTGTTGCTGAGAGAGCCCGACTTCGGCTCGGCCGCCGTCGTCGTGACGGTGGCAATGGGCATGTTGTATTTGGCGGGCGCGCGCCTGGTGCAGTTCGGCATCCTGCTCGCGTTTGCCGGGGCGGGTGCAGGCTATCTGGTGTTGACCTCCGCCTACCGGCTCAAGCGCGTGTTGAGCTTTTCCGACCCTTGGGCCGATCCTTTGAACACCGGCTTCCAGTTGACCCAGGCCTTGATCGCCTTCGGACGTGGCGAGTGGGTGGGCGTGGGCTTGGGCTCCAGCGTGCAGAAGCTGTTCTTCCTGCCTGAGGCCCACACTGACTTTCTGTTCTCGGTGATCGGCGAGGAATTGGGCTTGATGGGGGCCTGCGTGGTGATCTTCCTGTTCTCGGTCATCGTTTGGCGGGCCTTCGTGATCGGCCGGCAGGCGGAGCGGGTGGACAAGCGCTTCGCCGCGTTTGTCGCCTACGGGCTCGGCATTTGGTTCGGTTTGCAGGCGTTCATCAACATGGGCGTCAACATGGGCATGCTGCCCACCAAGGGGCTGACCTTGCCGTTGATGAGCTACGGCGGCGGCAGCATGATCGTGATGTGTTCCGCGCTGGCGCTGCTGTTCCGTGTGCGCAGCGAAGTGATGGAGGCATCAGGCAGCATATCAAGGGAGAGGGCGGCATGGTCGCGCGTGTCATGATCCTGGCCGGCGGGACCGGCGGACATATTTTCCCAGGGCTGGCGGTCGCCGAAGAATTGCGCGCGCGCGGCTGCGAGCTGCGCTGGATGGGAACGGCGGCCGGCATGGAAGCCCGCCTGGTGCCAAATGCAGGCATCCCGATTGAATGGCTGTCGGTCGCCGGCTTCCGCGGCAAGGGCTTGCGCGCGAAATTGCTGGCACCGTTCAAATTGCTGTTGGCCTGCTGGCAGGCGGGGGCGATTCTGCGCCGTTTCAGGCCTGATGTGGTGCTGGGGATGGGCGGTTTTGTGGCCGGGCCGGGCGGGGTGATGGCCCGAGTGTTGGGCATTCCGCTGGTTATCCACGAACAAAATCGAATTCCGGGCACAACGAACCGGCTCTTGGTAAAATACGCGAAAAAAGTCCTGGAAGCCTTCCCCGGCAGTTTCGCAGCCGCCGCGGGCGCTGTTTGTGTGGGCAATCCGTTGCGCCGGGCCATTGTGGACGCGATGGCGCAGGAAAGGCCTGCCCGGGAGGGCGGGCTGAGGATATTGATCGTGGGTGGCAGCTTGGGCGCGAAGGCGTTGAACGAAATCGTGCCTGAGGCGCTTGCAAAGGCTGCCGGCAAATTCAGTATCCGCCACCAAACCGGCGAGGCCCAGCGCGCCGAAACCGAGGCGCTCTACGCGCGGCTGGGCGTGGAGGCGGAGGTGGTGGCGTTCATCCAGGACATGGCCGAGGCCTACCGCTGGGCCGACCTGGCGATTTGCCGCGCCGGGGCGATGACGGTGAGCGAATTGGCGGCCGCGGCCCTGCCTTCCATTCTGGTGCCTTTTCCCTACGCCATCGACGACCATCAAACCGCCAATGCCCGTTATGTTGCCGAAGCCGGCGCGGCCGTGCTGATACCTCAATCCGAATTGAACCCTCAACGCTTGTCCGAACAATTGAACACCTTAATCCAAGATCCTGAGTCCCTCTCTCTTATGTCCGAAAAAGCCCGCCGTTTGGCAAGGCCCGATGCCGCGCGGCGAGTGGCCGAAGTCTGCCTCAGCGAGGCTAAGGCATGAGGCAGCCCTTGGCCGAGCATTACGGCATGAAACGCTTGCGCCGCATCCATTTCGTCGGCATCGGCGGCGTCGGCATGAGCGGCATCGCGGAGGTGCTGATCAACTTGGGCTATCAGGTTTCCGGCTCGGATTTGCAAATGAATCCCCAGGCTAGGCGCTTGGCCGATTTGGGCGCGCAAGTGTTTGTCGGCCATGCGCCCGAAAATGTGCAAACTGCCGAGGTCGTGGTGGTTTCCAGCGCGGTCAACAGCGGCAATCCGGAACTGGCCGCCGCCCGGGCGCGCAAGATTCCGGTGGTCTCCCGCGCCGAGATGCTGGCCGAGCTGATGCGCTTCCGCTATGGCGTCGCCGTCGCCGGCACGCACGGCAAGACCACCACGACCAGCCTGACGGCGAGCGTGCTGGCGGAGGCCGGGCTGGACCCGACGTTTGTCATCGGCGGCAGGCTCAACAGCGCGGGCACCAATGCGCAGTTGGGCACAGGCGATTACCTGGTGGCCGAGGCGGACGAAAGCGACGCCTCGTTCCTGCACCTCCAGCCGATGATCGCCATCGTCACCAATATCGACGAAGACCACATGGAGACCTACGGCGGCGATTTCCAGCGCTTGAAGGACACGTTCATCGAGTTTTTGCACCATCTGCCTTTTTACGGGCTGGCGGTGTTGTGCTTGGACGATCCGGGCGTCCGCGCCATCCTGCCCAGCGTCAACAAGCCGGTGAAAACCTATGGGCTGGGCGAGGAGGCCGACATCCGCGCGGTGGACATCGAGAGGCTCGGGTTCCGCTCCCGCTTCAAAGTGCTGCGGGCCGGCTGCGACGGCGGCTTGGAGGTGACGCTGAACCTGCCGGGCGGCCACAACATTCTCAACGCCTTGGCGGTGATTGGCGTGGCCACCGAGCTGGGCGTCGGCGATGAAGCCATCCAGCGCGCCCTGGCCGGCTTCAAGGGCATCGGACGGCGTTTCCAGGTCAATGGCGAATTGTCCTTGGGGCAGGGGGTCGTCACCTTCGTCGACGATTACGGCCACCATCCCCGCGAAGTCGCGGCGACTTTGGATTCCGCCCGGCAGGCTTTCCCCGGACGGCGGCTGGTCGTGGTGTTCCAGCCGCACCGCTACACCCGCACGCGCGACTTGTTCGAGGATTTTGTGGCCGTGTTGTCCAAGGTCGATGTGCTAGTCCTGTTGGAGGTCTATCCGGCGGGGGAACCTCCCTTGGCCGGGGCCGACGGGCGCTCGCTGTCGCGGGCGATCCGTTTGCGCGGGTCGGTCGATCCTATTTTTGTGCCGAAAGCGGAGGAGTTGAACGAAGTCTTGCCGAAAATCCTGGCTGCGGGCGATGTGGTGTTGACCTTGGGGGCGGGCAATATCGGCGCAGTGGCGGCGGATCTGCCCGGTCGTCTCGCTGCCAGGCTGGCCGTCGCGGGAGGCGCGAAAAGTGTCTAGCCTGGCATGGCATCCGGACAGGGTGGATTCGCCCGCGCCCGCGGCTTTGCTCGGGGAGCTGCGCCTGGACGAGCCGCTTTGCGATTACACCTCCTGGCGGGTGGGTGGCCCGGCGGATCGCCTGTATCTGCCGGCGGACTTGGACGACTTGCTGTGCTTTCTGCGCTCATTGCCTGCGGGCGAGCCTTTGCTGTGGCTGGGCTTGGGCAGCAATCTGCTGGTGCGGGATGGTGGCGTCCGGGGCACGGTGGTTTGCACCAAGAACCGGCTGAAGGTCATGCGCCGGCTTGACGGTGGGCGGGTTTATGTCGAGGCGGGCGTGCCTTGCGCCTTGGTCGCCCGGTTTTGCGTCGAGCAAGGCCTGGGCGGCGCGGAGTTCCTGGCCGGCATTCCCGGCACGTTTGGCGGGGCTTTGGCGATGAACGCCGGCGCGTTTGGCGGGGAAACTTGGGGCTTGGTGGACAGGCTATTGACGGCGGACCGCTTTGGCGGCGTCCATCGGCGGATGGTGGAAGATTATGCGGTCGGCTATCGCAGCGTGGCAGGGCCTGTGGACGAATGGTTCTTGGCGGCTGAATTGAAACTGGTGGCCGGCGACACCGGGCAAGCCCGTGAGCACATTAAAACGCTGTTGGCCAGGCGCGCGGCCAGCCAACCGGTCAACCAGCCCAGTTGCGGATCGGTGTTCCGCAATCCGCCGGGCGATTACGCCGCCCGGCTGATCGAATCTTGCGGCTTGAAAGGCTACCGCATCGGCGGGGCTTGCGTGTCCGACAAGCACGCCAATTTCATCGTCAACTTAGGGCAGGCGGCGGCCCGCGACATCGAGCGTTTGATCGCGAGGGTGCGGGAAGAAGTGAAAACACAACGAGGCGTAAGCCTGGAGCCGGAAGTCCGCGTGGTGGGCGAGCCGGCGGATCAATGACTATTTATAAGGGGCGGAAGTGAGCGTTCGAATTAACAACGCCGAAGCCTTTGGCCGCGTGGCTGTCCTGATGGGCGGCTGGGCGGCGGAGCGCGAGGTGTCTTTGAAAAGCGGGCGGGCGGTGCATGCGGCCCTGGCGGGGCGCGGCGTGGACGCGGTGGCCCTGGATGTGGGGGCCGAGCTGGTCGGGCCTCTGCTTGAATCGAAATATGACCGGGTGTTCAACATCATCCACGGGCGCGGCGGCGAGGACGGTGTGTTGCAAGGCGCCTTGGAGGCTTTGGAGATTCCTTACACCGGCAGCGGCGTCCTCGCCTCCGCGCTGGCGATGGACAAGCTGCGCACCAAGCTCTGCTGGCTGGGCGCGGGCCTGCCCACGCCGGCTTGGAGGCTGTTGGAAAGCGCCGGCGACTTGGAGCCTTGCGCGGAGGCCTTGGGTTTTCCCGTCATCGTCAAGCCCGCGAACGAGGGTTCGAGCATTGGCATGAGCCGGGCGGAAAACCTGGAGGAGTTGCGCCAGGCTTACGCCGTCGCCGCGCAATTCAATTGCCAAGTGTTCGCCGAGGCCTGGGTGACGGGCAAGGAATACACGGTGGCGGTGCTGGACGATGAGCCTTTGCCCTTGATCCGGTTGGAAACTCCGCGCGCGTTTTACGACTTCGACGCCAAATACCGCGCCGACACGACCCGCTACCACTGCCCTTGTGGCCTGGGCGGCGAGGAGGAGGCCGCGCTGCAAGCCTTGGCCCGCAAAGCCTGCCGTTGCGTCGGGGTGGAAGGGTGGGGGCGCGTCGATCTTTTGGTCGATGCCGAAAACCGGCCTTGGCTGATCGAAGTCAACACGGTTCCCGGCATGACCGATCACAGCCTGGTGCCCATGGCGGCAAAAGCCGCGGGCATCGCATTCGACGAGTTGGTATGGCGAATTTTAGAAACCAGCCTCGCCCCGGAGTAGCGGCAAGGCGAGGCGTCCACCCGGCGAGACGAGGAAAAGGCAAGAGCATCCGGCTGGGCCGGAAGTTGGCAAAGCTGGCCGCGTTGCTGGTCTTGGCGGCATTGGGCTGGACGGCCTGGGATCTGCTGCCGCCACGCGAGCCAGGGCCGCTGTTTCCCATCGCCTATGTCCGCGTCCAGGGCGGGATGGAGAACTTGGACGCGGCGAAATTGCAGGAGGCGCTGCGGCCAGCCGTCAATGGCGGCTATTTTTCCGTGGACATGGGTGAAATCGAAGGGGCCGTCCGCTCCTTCGCCTGGGTCGACGGGATCCAGGTGGCCAGGATTTGGCCCGACACGCTGGAAATCGGCGTCACTGAACAGAAGGCGGTGGCGCGCTGGGGTGACGTGGCGTTGTTGAATCCCAAGGGCGCGCGGTTCGCGCCGGGCGGCCTTGAGGCTTTTGCGCGCCTTCCCGTGATCTATGGCCCCCCCGGCATGGAAGCCTATTTGCTGGAGATGCTGAAGCAGCTCGACGAGCGGCTGGCATCCAAGGGGGTGGCGGTGGCGTCGCTGGACATGAGCAAGCGCAGGGCGTGGCTGGTCAAACTGGACAACGGCCTGGAGCTTTATTTCGGCAGGCAGGATCCGCTTAAGTTGCTGGAACGCTTTTTGGAGCTGGTTCCCAAATTAGGCGGGGACGGTTTTGCCCGGCTGAAGCGGGTGGATCTGCGCTACCCCAACGGTTTCGCCGTGGTCTGGAAATCCGAGGCGGAAATGGGCGCGGAAATCAAAAGTGAAAACGGCGCGGACTTCCCGCTTAATGGCACGGCCAGCAATCTGGCGCTAGAGAAACAATAAGCATGGCAAGAAAATCGGAACGAAATTTGATTGTTGGCCTGGACATCGGCACGTCCAAGGTGGCGGCCATTGTCGGGGAAATGCGGGAGGACGGGGAAATCGAAGTCATTGGCGTCGGCTCCCACCCTTCCCGGGGCTTAAAGAAGGGCGTGGTGGTCAACCTGGAGGCGACGGTGCAGTCGATCCAGCACGCCATCGAAGAGGCGGAGGAGATGGCGGGCTGCCGCATCCACTCCGTTTACGCGGGGATCGCAGGCAGCCACATCAGCAGCATGAACTCGCATGGCATCGTCGCCATCAAAGAAAAGGAAGTCACCCAGAGCGACGTGGACCGGGTGATTGACTCGGCGCGGGCGGTGGCGATCCCGGCGGATCAGAAAATCCTGCACATTTTGCCCCAGGAGTTTGTCATCGACCGGCAGGAGGGCATCAAAGAGCCCATCGGCATGTCGGGCATCCGCCTGGAGGCGAGGGTGCATATCGTCACGGGCGCGGTCAGCGCGGCGCAGAACATCGAAAAATGCATACGCCGTTGCGGATTGGAGGTGGACGACGTGATTTTGGAGCAGTTGGCCTCGGCTTACGCCGTGTTGGCGGATGACGAAAAAGAGCTGGGCGTTTGCCTGGTGGACATCGGCGGCGGCACGACCGACATCGCGGTGTTCACCGACGGCGCGATCCGGCACACGGCGGTGATCCCCATCGCCGGCGACCAAGTCACCAACGACATTGCCGTGGCCTTGCGCACACCCGCCCAGTATGCCGAGGAGATCAAGATCAAATACGCCTGCGCGTTGACCCAGTTGGCCAAGCTGGAGGACGCCATCGACGTGCCCAGCATCGGCGACCGCCCGTCGCGGCAGATTTCCCGGCTCAATTTGGCGGAGATTGTCGAGCCGCGCTACGAAGAGCTGCTGCTGTTGGTGCAGTCGGAGTTGCGGCGCAGCGGCTTCGAGGATTTGATCGCCGCCGGCATCGTCCTCAGCGGCGGCAGCGCCAAGGTCGAGGGCTTGGTGGATCTGGCCGAGGAGATTTTCCACATGCCGGTGCGCTTGGGGCTCCCGCAATATGTGACCGGCTTGGGGGATGTGATTCGCAATCCAGCCTACGCGACTGGCGTGGGATTGCTGCTGTTCGGCCGCCAGCACGGCCCGCACGGCGAAAAGGGTACCTTGGGCGACGGAGGGTTCAAGTCGATGTGGAACAAGATGAAAAGTTGGTTTCAGAGTAATTTCTAGTTTTTTTTGGCAGTCAAGTCTCAGGAAGGCTCAGGGTGAATTTTATGAAATTTGAAATAGCGGACTCTTACAGTCAAAAAGCCGTCATCAAAGTGGTCGGCGTGGGCGGCGGCGGTGGCAACGCGGTGAACCACATGGTGAGCAGTCACATCGAGGGTGTGGATTTCATCTGCGCCAACACAGATGCCCAGGCGCTGAAAAGCGTCAACTCGCGGTCGGTGATCCAGCTCGGCAACGCCCTGACCAAGGGCCTGGGCGCCGGCGCCAATCCCGACATCGGCAAACAGGCGGCCAAGGACGACCGCGAGCGCATCATGGAGGTGCTGGAAGGCGCCGACATGGTGTTCATCACCGCCGGCATGGGCGGCGGCACGGGGACGGGCGCGGCTCCGGTCATCGCGGAGATCGCCAAGGAGGCCGGCATCCTCACCGTCGCGGTGGTCACCAAGCCGTTCCATTTTGAAGGCAAGAAGCGCCGCGCCATCGCGGAGAAGGGCATCGAGGAGTTGAGCCAGTTTGTCGACTCGCTCATCACCATCCCCAACGAAAAGCTGCTGCCGGTGCTGGGCAAGAATGTCAGCCTGATCGAGGCGTTTGCCGCCGCCAACAATGTGCTGCTGGGCGCGGTGCAGGGCATCGCCGACCTGATCACCCACCCCGGCATCATCAACGTGGACTTCGCCGACGTGCGCACGGTCATGTCCGAGATGGGCATGGCGATGATGGGCACGGGCGTCGCCAGCGGTGAAAACCGGGCGCGCGAGGCGGCGGAGAAAGCCATCGCCAGCCCGCTGCTCGACGACATCAACCTGCAGGGCGCGCGCGGCATTTTGATCAACATCGCCGGCGGCTCGGATCTCACTTTGAGCGAATTCAACGAAGTCGGCAACGTCGTGCACGAGTTTGCGGCGGACGACGCCATCGTGGTGGCCGGCGTGTCCGTGGACGCCGAGCTGGGCGACGAATTGCGCGTGACTGTCGTCGCGACGGGCCTGGCCACGCAACGGCAATTGAACGAAGCGCCGATCCGCCTGGTGAAGACCCACAATGGCGAGATCGACTACGGCGCGCTGGACAAGCCGACGAGCATCCGCAACAAGCCGAAGCACGACAACCGCTCTGAACCCAAGAAGGAGATGGACTTGGACTACCTGGACATTCCCGCTTTTCTGAGACGCCAGGCTGATTGACGCTAAAAGGGAATCCGCCCGCGCGCCGGGCTGCGACAATTTGTAACATTGTCCTGGCCCGCGGCGGCGGTTATCCTGTAAAAATTGTGCCTTTATTTAAGGGGGCGCAAATAAATCCATAACTTAGGGGTGAACCGATGATCAGGCAGAGAACTCTGAAAAACGTAATTAGAGCGACAGGCGTGGGATTGCACACGGGGCAAAAGGTGTATTTGACCTTGCGGCCCGCGGCGACCAACACAGGGATCAAATTCCGCCGGGTGGATCTGCCTGAACCCGTCGTGATCGACGCCCGGCCCGAAAACGTCGGTGAAACCACCTTGTCGACCACGCTGGTCAAAGACGGGGTGAAGATTTCCACTGTGGAGCATCTGCTGTCCGCGCTGGCGGGCTTGGGCGTCGACAACGCCTACATCGACGTCAGCGCGCCCGAAGTGCCGATCATGGACGGCAGCGCCGGCCCGTTTGTGTTTCTGATCCAGTCGGCGGGCATCCAGGAACAGGACGCCCCGAAGAAGTTCATCCGCATCAAAAAAGAGGTGATGGTCGAGGACGGCGACAAATGGGCCAAGTTCGAGCCCTACGACGGTTTCAAGGTCACGTTCACCATCGACTTCGACCACCCCTATTTCAACCGCGAAAACCAGACCGCCAGCATCGACTTCTCCTCCACCTCTTTCGTCAAAGAAGTCAGCCGCGCCCGCACCTTCTGCTTCATGCGCGACATCGAGGCGCTGCGCAAGCGCAAGCTGGCCTTGGGCGGCAGCATGGACAACGCCATCGTCGTGGACAACTACCGCATCCTCAACGAGGACGGCCTGCGCTACGCCGACGAGTTCGTCAAGCACAAGATCCTCGACGCCATCGGCGACCTGTACCTGCTCGGCCACAGCCTGATCGGCTCGTTTGTCGGCTACAAGTCAGGCCATGGCCTGAACAACCAACTGCTGGCGGAACTGCTCAAGCAAAAGGACGCCTGGGAGTCGGTGACCTACAGCGAGGAGGAAGGCCTGCCGATCTCCTACATGCGCGCGATCCAAGCCGCCCGCTAAAACCCGCCATCCGCCCTTAAGTTCCGACGCCGCCCGGCCTTGTGGCCGGCGCGGCGTTTTTTTACGGCTTGCTTTCGGCGGCGTAGCGCTCCATGCTCTCGCCCAGGCGCGCCAACGCGGCGTCCAACTCGTCGCCGCCGTCCCGGCGGCTGCTGGCTTTGATGGCCTCGATGGCCTCGGTGGACGGCTTTTTCATCCGCGCGGCCGGTTTGGCCGGGCCGGGCTGCGGCTCCATCGCAAGATTGCGGATCGCGATCTGCCTGATCGACGTCTCGCCGACAGCGTCGAGCCGCGCCAGGATCGACGGGACGTGGAAGCGGAGCTGCGAGGCGAACGCCTGCGAATCCGTGTACAGCACCAGGCTGCCGTCCTCCTTCGCCACGCAATGCAGGCAATGCTCGGCCATCGGGCCGGGCACGGTTTCTTTGATCTTCCTCAGCAGCCTGGCATGGATCGCCACGCGCTGGTGGATGTCCTGGAACATCGGATTGTTGAGGAATTGCCGGGTGGGTTCGGGTTTGGTGGCCATGGGCGTAACCCCTTGATAATGAGTTGAGTGATTCTATCATGGCTCGGTTCATAGCGCAGTCCCGCGCGTCCGTAAATCGCCGCCAAGCGGCGGTTTTCCGTGTATTGTGGATGATTTGGCCGATGCAGGGGGGTGTCGTTGCGTGGCGGGCAGACGGGGCTTCATCGTCTGCCCGCCCTTATGCTCTGGCTCAGTCAGCAGCAAGCGGATTTCCGCCTCGGTGAACGCCGAGATTTCCACCGTGCGGGCGCTGATGAGATAGGAAGGCCACTCGGCGTGGGTCAGTTCCTCAATGGCATGGCTACCGGCGAACAAACAGACGATGTGCCGATGGGTTTGGATAGACTCGCGCAGCAGATGCAGCAAATCCACCGGCCCCCACCCCGCCCAGCTTGCATAAAATTCCGGCAACATGTCAGCCACCTTGTGTTACCTCAGCACTGCCGCTGATGCTAATAAAAAATGAGCAGATATAATAAGGTTTTAGGTGTGATGGTACTCTAATTGTTAAGTTTTATTGAATAGTAGTCATGGTTCTGTGTATCTGCTAAATAGCAAGAATTGCTACTGATTAGCAAATCTTCTCCGGTGACATCTGTGCAATTGTTTGCATGCAAGTATATCTGGAGTTCTGAAAATATTTTATAATGAGCTGTAAAGTATTCTGATTTTGAAGCATGCCAACTATTATCAAGCGTAAAAAAATTATTTTTTAGCTCATCTATGATACCGGCTCTCTTTTCATTTGTCATGCATTCCACAATATATGCAACAACTGCGTAATCGATTTCGGAATAAGTAATTCTGAAAATATTGTCACTGCTTTCAGTAAGTCCAAAATTCCACTCTTTCCATCTCCGATAGGCAGTTTCCCACAGCACTTTGCGGACTTCGGGTGTTGCATTTTTGGAAAATACACGCAAACATTTGGCAACTGCATTTCGGCTAGCATCGCTAGCATCTGTCTGATTAAGAATAATTGTCTTAACATAAACGGAGATCGCAGTGCTTGGCGCAAAAGCCAAAGTCATTCCTAATGCGGCTTGCATGTCTTCACGGCGTAATGGGTATTGGTTAAACACGTGCATCCAACTTTTCCATTGTGCTTCATCTAGAGCTATTTTTGATAAAACTTTTACTAGCATGTTTTCGATAGTTGCGTCAATAAGAGTTTCTCTCTGGTCGTAAAATGTTGTGTAAACGCAGACAAAATGAATATAGGGGTTCTCACTTTGACATGCCAACTGCATTCTTTGGCTAACATTCAATGACTCAATTATTTGTTTTGCTATGAGAACTTGGCGCACATTATCTGATGCTTTTTTTAGATGATCTAATCCAAAGTAATATAAAAATTTTACGGCCTGCCTGATAAACAAGTTCGGACGCGAAGCATTTGTTACTGATCCCCATATTTCATCAACAGTAATCCAATCTGCTTTGGCATCAGCTAGGGCAAATTTTTCAACAGCTTCTCTCTCCCAAATGTATGGCTGCATACATTCAGTGGAAATAAAATTATGCTTAATATTTCCAAGTAAGTTCATTAATACATGAGCTAGTTCTTTATTTTTGGGGTAATTTTCAGAAAAACATTCCCAAAAGGTATTTTGGATATCGCAATATTCAACCGCAAAAAACAAAGCAGTTAGCTTGTGGTATTTTAAGTCATTTTGAGGCTTCCATTCCTGGATGCCATTGGATATCCACCTTATCAATAGAACCCAGCGATTAAGCTCTTCATCTGTTGGTATTCTGCCAGAAGCTCTAACAAAATCGAGGGCAAACTGCTTATCAATGGCTTCAAAAAAGACGTTGGCCTGGTCTATGTCTGAAAGTTTCTGGATTGGATTTATCTCTTTTTCTATAAGAGACAATAGCTTAGTGGGAATTGATTCCTCTCCAGGTTTGAGTTCGTGGCTTATTGCTATGCGCATTAGCTCATCAAGATCGCTCATACTATTTTCTTCCATATAATATTCTCCGGCTTATCAAGTTGATTCCAAAGTTCTAAAAATGCATCCATAACAATCTG
>Ga0265316_10000804_pt1 | contig 34647 bp, 25 predicted proteins | sample 4522metaG_FD_202092 | JGI IMG/M metagenome (GOLD analysis project Ga0265316, IMG submission 202092) | Rhizosphere microbial communities from Carex aquatilis grown in University of Washington, Seatle, WA, United States - 4-5-22 metaG | ecosystem: Host-associated > Plants > Roots > Rhizosphere >...
ACGCTTTTTTTTACATTTTTCATAAAACAAAAGAAGCTATTTGAAATTAGTTTCAAATAGCTTCTGTCAAATTCATATATTATATAGCTTACAAAGGTTTTTACCAACCATTTTTGGCTATTAAATCTTTCGTGAAATTTGGAGTTTTGGTGCTTTAGTGGCGAAAAAATTATTAACAAAAGGATTAGTATTCTAATTAATAATCCATTCAAATCCTTCTTTTGTATCTTTTATCTCAACTCCAAGTTTTGCAAGTTCATTACGAATCTGATCTGATGTTGTAAAATCCTTAGTTGTTTTAGCTTTCAGCCTGATATCATTGAGAAGTTTGATTAAACCACCGATGAGTTCTTTGTTATTTCCGCCATCCGATTCATCTTTTAATCCAAGGATTTCTTCTACGAAAATTTTATAGATTGAAATGAGTTTTTCCAAATCAGGTTTTGATATTTTGTCAGTCCCATCTTTTACTGAATTGATCATTCTCACACCATCCATCAAATGAGAAATGAGGATGGCGCTGTTTAAATCATCATTAATTGCTTCGTAGCATTTCTTTTCCAAATCAATAATATCAAAAGTTGAGTTATCCGAAGGTTTTAATATTTGGAGAGTTTTAGGAGCAGTCATGAGTCTTTGCAAACCTTTACCTGCTGCCTGCAATGCTTCATTAGAGAAATCAAGAGTACTGCGATAATGCGCTTGAAGGATAAAGAACCTGATTGTCATTGGGCTGTAAGCCTGTTTGAGGAGTTTATGCTTGCCTGTAAATAATTCTTCGAGCGTTATAAAATTATTAAGGGACCGAGCCATTTTTTGTCCGTTGATAGTAATCATGTTGTTGTGCACCCAGTATTTTACAGCATCATGTCCGCTGGCAGCAATATTTTGAGCAATCTCACATTCATGATGAGGGAACATTAAATCCATTCCGCCACCGTGAATATCGAATTTGTCACCCAGGTATTTTACACTCATAGCTGAACATTCAAGATGCCAGCCAGGAAATCCGTCACTCCATTCAGAGGGCCAGCGCATAATATGTTCAGGTGAAGCTTTTTTCCAGAGGGCAAAATCAAAACTTCTTTTCTTTTCTTCTTTACCATCTAATTCACGAGTGTTGTCCAGAAGTTCTTCAAGCACCCTGCCTGACAACTTACCATATTTATATTTTTTATTATATTTTTCCACATCGAAATACACGCTACCGTTTGCAGGATAAGCAAATCCATTCTTTAAAATTTTTACTATCAGCAACTGCTGCTCGATAATATGGCCCGAAGCTCGTGGTTCGATATTGGGAGGCTCAACATTTAGTTGCTCCATATATTTATGGTAATCATTTATATATTTTTGAGCCACTTCCATTGGCTCAAGTTGCTCAACGCGGGCTTTCTTTTCTATTTTATCTTCACCTTCATCCGCATCGTTTTCAAGATGGCCAACATCAGTGATATTACGAACATATCGAACTTTAAAATCCAAATGTTTCAAATATCGAAATAACAAATCAAAAGTAATTGCAGGACGTGCATGTCCCAAATGTGTTTCACTATAAACCGTTGGGCCGCAAACATACATACCCACGAAAGGAGGTTTTAGCGGTTCGAATTTTTCCTTTTTTCTACCAAGGGTATTATAGATGAATAAATTTTTGTCCATGAAGTTTAGCGATTAACTGGTGTTCAAAAGTAATAATAATCTTTTAAAAGTACTTTGAGATATTATGTTCGTAAATATTATTCTATTTATAAAGTTGCATGTAAAAACGTATTTATCTTAATTTTGTCCTTTTAAAATAATTAGTGAACTATATTTAATTTTATTCCAGATAAATATGCTGCAATCATCGATTAAAAATTTTCTGATTTTAATTTTAATAAGCTTACTTTTTATCTTTAACCCGGTTTTCAGCCAGGATAAGGAATTACCGCTTATAGTTAATAAATCTGACAGCACACAATACCTGGTATTTCACATAACGGGCGATGGTGGTTGGCGAGGCTTCGATATTAAACTTGCTGATGAATTTAAGTCTCACCAAATATCCTATGTCTATCTAAATGCTTTAAAATATTTCTGGAAAACCAAAACACCTGATCAACTTGCCATTGATATAATTCCTGCTATAAAAAAATATTTAAAAAAATGGGATAAAAAAGAATTAATCCTTGTTGGTTTTTCCTTCGGAGCAGAAATTATACCTTTTGTGTACAACCGATTACCGGATGACATAAAACAGAAGGTTAAACTGGTTGTCAGTATAACGCCAGCCAGTACATCAGATTTTACAATCCATGTAAGTGACATGATGGGAGTGGACCGTCATTATAAATATGATGTGGTTAAAGAAGTGGGAAAAATCAAAACCACAAAAGTCCTGGTTGTGTTTGGCGAAAAGGAAGATTCTACTTTTCCAAAAAATATGAAGCAGGAAAATCTCAAAATTACTTTTACAAAAGGCGGACATCACTTTACCGATGCTAAAGCTGTAATGAATATAATATTGTCTGAATTTTAGTTTGTCAAATTGTTTTACATTTGAATCTAAAATAAAAGGTAAATACTGTTACTATTTAAATATTTTTTCAATAAAATGTTTTACGATACTAATCAAAGAGATATAGAACTTCTTAAGAATAATCCGTACCAATTAATTCTTGAATTGCAAGGATTAATAGATATCATTATAAACCAGTTTATTCGTTATGGAAGATTTAATTTTGCAGAACATAAAGAAATAAAACAACAAATAAGTGAAGAACTTTTAAATAGAATATCTAAGATTCAGAGTCAATTCCAAGGGAAATCTTTACTTAGAACTTATATTTCTGTTATAATTCGAAATATTTGTAATGAAATCATAAGAAAAAAGGGAAATATAAATTTTATCTCCTTTGAGGAGATCAATGTAAACATGGCTTCCAGCGAAACGATGAACACCCTTCTATTTGAGGAAGAAATGGATCGGTTAAAAAAAGCAATGAACTTTTATTATAAACAAAAATCGAAATTGATACTTTGTCTAAAATTGAAATTCAAAATGCCCTTTGATCATGAAGATTTTAAAAGTGTATTTAAGGACATTGCCCGATCTGAATTTGAAAAATTTATTTGCCTTGTGAATCCTTATGAACATTGTCCTGATAAAGCAATTTTTATCGCTTTAACAGATATTTTCAATAAATACGAGAATAAAAAAAATATGCCCGATACATTAAGGAAATGGATTAATTTTAAAATAAGTGAGTTAATGGATGTCCTAAATGGTAGTCCACCTTCATCTAATTATGATGAGGAAACATTTCAAATTTTGTTTGAAAAATGTTTTTATAAAGAAGAAATTTCTTCCAAAGTTTTTTAATGAATAAAATGGGTATGAAAATAAATTATTCAGATAATTATTTTTTTGAAAATCATCTAAACGATGAAGCAAAAGCATTGTATGCTGATGCTTTAATTTTAGATAAGTTGGATTTATTGCCGGTTGCTCTTTTAAATCATGTTGAGGAATGCCAGCAATGCAAAAAAGAAATATTTGCCATATATGAAATATTAAAAAAAGAAGGAATAGTTCAAGGTATTAAAGCACATCCATTTTTAGGCAATGTTACAGGCAAATATGAAAATGTCAATAAATTTTATATTTATCAAATTTTAAAATATGCTGCCGTTTTTATTATTCTTGTTGGGTTAAGTTGGTTGGGCTTTTATTTATTTTCTTTTAATAAAGTTCCTGGTCTAGTTAAAAATCAAATCAAAATAGATACTAATGCAATTAGCAAGAAAAATAAAAATCAGGAAAGTAAGAAATTTACCAAAGAAAAGGCAGATTCGACCGTAAAATTGCTTTTGCAACATGATGAATTAGCTGTGAATATGCAGGTATCTCCATTATTTGAAAACCTGGTTGTTTCAAATTACAGGAGTAACGATATGGAAGTTATTTCCCCAAACTTAAATCAGCAATTTACTTCTGAACAACCGATTGTTTTTAAATTTAATGGTGATTTAGCTATTAAGGTAGTTATAATGATATATAATAACAAGGGAATAAAAATTTTCGAAAAGGATAATATTTCCACAAACTGGTATACACTTGACATAAAATTATCTTCCGGATTATACTACTGGAAATTAGAAAGAGAAAATAATTTACTCTATGTAGGGAAATTTTTTATAAGGTAATTTTTATCTCCCAACCAACACAAACCCTCCCCAAAAATGTGGGAATGCTGTTTTAGGATCATTGATTATTTTGAGTTTTGCAGTTCTAAGAGATTCTGAATATGATTTTCCATCCAGTACATTTAAATAGAATTGAACCATCAAATCCTTCGTGCCTTTGTCTAAGGCTTTCCAAAGTGAAAAAATAACGTTTGGTGCGCCTGCATATAAAAACCCTCTCGACAAAGCCTGAAGGCCTTCCCCTTTTATAAGTTTTCCTATTCCGCCATCGCATGAACTTAATACAATTAAATCGGCTTTTAAATTAAGGTTATACGTTTCGCCGGTATATAATATTCCATCTTCCTTATCTGAAATATCGGTTGGCTGAGAAAAAACAATGCCTGAAAGATCCGGTTCCCTGTCATTTGAAAAGCCATGACTGGATACATGGATGATACTGAAATTACCGGAATTATATTTAAAGTTTCCTTCACTGGCTTCCGAATACAGATATGCTTTGGCTTCTTTTCTTCTTTTTTCAAATAACTTAACAATAGATATAACTTCATCTTTTGAATACGGCAGCGGATTAAATTTTTTCATATCGGAGCTGATGGAACGATAAGCAGTACTATTCCCTGAAGTATCTAAAACGCTTATGTTGCTCGATAATATCAATCCATTGTTTTTTTCGTTGCTGAATACCGGGGCAAATCCAATAAAATTTAATTTTATTTTTGCCGTTGTCTTATTTTCATTTTTGTAGGAATTGTACCATAATGTAGCAGAGTGATGATAGGATATGGAATGGGATTTAATTAAATAATCAAGTTGAGAATAATCTTCATTTATAATTTTTGAAGAAGAAGTATTATTAACTAAAGTCTCAAAAGGAACATAATACAAATAGTCATCAGGAATAATAATAAGATGATCTTTACCAGTAATATAATCCTTAACTGGTTTTATCAATATTTGGTAAAGTTTTTGGCTTTCATTTACAAATGAACCGGTTTCGGCAGTTTTGATATCCTTGTAATAGTTAGTCACCAGTTTTATAAATGAACTATCAATTGTAACTTCCTGAATGTTGTATAAACTATCTGTAATTGCAACAATGAACAAGCTTGAATCGCCAACAAAATAATTGAGAATGGCAGAATTATGATCTAATGATTTTTGAATTTCAGGAATAGTAACAGTTTTATTGGCATATTTCAATTCATAATAGGCTGGATAGTCTTTTTCAAAATAAGTGATGATAGAATCAAGTTTTCGTGAACAAGTAAAATTCCTATTTTCTAACATATTTACCTTTAACGTATCATAGCCTTTTTGAAATTTCATATTTTTAATTTGAGTAGTATAGGATCCAATCCTGGTTTCCAATTCTTTTTCCAATACCAATAATGAATCCGGGATTCCTGCAAAATGCCTGGCTTTATACTCATTAAATCTGGCTGTCAAGGCTGCGCTTTTGCCTTCTTCAATAAATCTGAACGGCCTCATCCTATTTTCGTTTGATGGATTGATTCGATCGAATTCCAAAGCTATATGCATTGCCTGCTTATAGTAACATTTGTTTGTGTCACTGAGTAACAATTTAGTATCCTCAATATCATATTCATGCCTCATCATACTGATTAATTGAAAAATCACTTCATATGTGGATAGCGCAGCTTCAATATCACGGTAAGATTTAGTTTTATTTTTATAAAGCTGATAAAATGCAGTTGCTTTACCGGTAAGTGATCTTTGCAATTCATATTCTGAGAGAATTTTTGCCAATTTTGGATTTTTGAATATCGATGAATCGTTAAAATCCAATATATTAGCCATAAGCGCTTTCTGATAAAACTGCAAAGCCATAGAATCCTCTCCTTTTGAACTACATATTTCTCCCATACTATTATAACTCATGGCAACATCCGGATGCTTATTTCCATAAATTGAAATCTTAAGGTCTACAACTTTTTGATGATATTCTAGTGCTTTATTATATTCTCGTTTAAAATAGGATATTTCAGCAATATTATTATAACCCATTGCAACATCCGGATGTTTTTCCCCGTAAACCGTAATCCATGAATGCAGAGCTTTTTGATAAAATTCTAATGCCTTATCGTAATCTCCTTTTAATGAGTATACTGCACCTATATTATTATATCGCATAGCAACATCAGGATGATTTTCACCAAGAATTGAAATTGATATATTCAGAGCTTTTTGATAAAATTCCAAAGCTTTATTATATTCTCCTTTATTATAGTATATATTACCAATATTAGTATAACTGATAGCAACATCGGGATGCTTCTCCCCATAAAATAAAATCCTTAATCGCAGGGCTTTTTGATGATATTCCAATGCTTTATCATCATCTCTCCTGGTTTGGTATATATTACCAATATTATTATAGCTCATGGCAACTTTGGGATGAGTTTCCCCATAAATTAAAATTCGTATACGAAGATCTTTTTGAAAAAATTCTAATGCTTTATCATATTCTCCTTTATGAACGTATGTTATACCCATATTGCAATAAGCACTAGCGATAGAAGGGTGATTTTCGCCATAAGCTGAAATCCAAATATTTAGGGCTTTTTGACAAAATTCTAATGCATTATCATATTCGCCCTTATAATCATAAATCTTTCCTACACAATAGTAACTTTCAGCTACATAAGCGTCGTTCTTTCCTAAAAGTTCTATTCTTTCGTCGAGGGCACTTTTACAAAAGATCATGGCACTATCATATTTTGCCAGAGCCATGTAAGAAACTCCCATTTTATTCCAAACACCTGCTATCTTCAATTTGACCGAACTGTCGACACTTAAAATTAATTTCAACGCTTCTTTGCAAGTAACAAGTTCTTGGTCATATTTTCCTTTGTTTTCATATAAATCGGCCTTGTTGATTAAAATATCTGATTTTTCTAACATTTCATTCTTGTTGTTTTCCTTAAAGTACCTTTTAGCTAAATCGAATGCTTTCCCGGAATAATATAAAGCCTTGTCAAATTTTGCAGCTTTTATTTTGGCATTACTGGTTAACCGGTAGTTTTTTACACATGGCAACCAATTCTGCTGCTGTTCATACAACTCTGCTGCCTTACAATAATAAACCGAAGCACTGTCGTATTTAAAGTATTTATATAAGGTATCGGCTTTATTTTCAAATTCTTGGACAATTTCACTTTTGTTAATCTGGCCAAAATTTAATTGCACACTCAGAATGAAGTAAAAAAACAGAAAATGTAAAGGTTTCATTTTAATTTATTAAGAATAAGATATTAAGATATTTATAAATTTTAAATCGGTTAACAATGCGCTTACAAAGTATAGATTAATTATTTCAATCCAAATAAAAATCAATTTATTAAAAAATATTTATCGAAAAATAATAAAATATTTCAAAAAAAATCCGTTTTCGGAATTCATTTTCATCTAAAGAATATAGATCATTCGAAAAACAAAAAAGATAAAATAACAATAGTAGAATATGCCTTCAATTCTTTTTCATATTGCTCCGGCCGTAAGCCATTTTTATTCCAGTTTTAAAATAGCAAAGCCGCTTCAAAACAGTGGTTATAAAATTATTTATATTGGTATAGAAATGTTTAGGTCAGTTGTGGAAGAGGCTGGATACAAATATGAACTTCTCGACAATTTTGCTTCTCATCATTATAATTTAGAAAAAGAAGGTTTAATAAAATCTTTTTACAATTGTTTTATAAGTCGCATTAAAAAACAACATAACAAAATTTCCAAATCCAACATTTACCCTTTAGAAAAAAGAATAAAAGAAATTTCTCCTGATTTGGTATTTATTGATGTACAAATAATTTCATTATCCATTTATTATCAACAATTCGGCTTCAAAGTGGCGACTGTTTGCATGATGCCCTTTCCAGGTAAAGACACATTAGTACCTCCTTTTAATTCAAGGTTAATCCCTAAACAAAAATTAATCTATAAATTATACATCAATTATTTATGGTTTAAAATTAAAACAAAAAATTGGTTGTCTCTTTTATTCTCGAAATTAATCAGTTTTGGTCTGGATGAAATAACAACGGTAAAGCGTTTTGCCTCTGAAACAGGTTTTGAATTTAAAGAATTATTTGATTACAGTAGGGTCTTTGTTTTTGGGTTTAAACATCTTAATGAATTTGTCCTGGTTCCGAAATATTTTGATTTTCCCCGACCCGACCTTCAAAATGTTCATTTTATCGGATTAGGTATCGAACGTTATCGTGAAAATGATATTACCAATGTACGCTACATGTCTGTTATTGAATATATTAAAAATATAAAAACCAAGGACAAAACTATCAAATTAATATATTGTTCGTTGGGAACTTTAACTTCCTTAAATATGAAAAAAGCAGAGCGATTTTTCAAGAAAATCGCACTGTTGTCACCTTCTTTTGCAAAGTGCTACTTTATATTATCCTTGGGCGAAAGCTATGATATTCAAAAGCTTTTACCAATACCCCATAATATGTTTGTTTTTACCCGAGTGCCCCAAATTGATATATTATCATATACGGATATAATGATTACTCATGGTGGCATGAATTCGATATTGGAATGCATTGAAATGGAGGTGCCTATGCTGGTCTACCCTCTTTCAAAAAAATGGGACCAACCTGGGAATTCAGCCAGGGTAGTTTATCACAGACTTGGATTAAGGGGAGACATAAACCATGATTCTACAAGAACAATAGCAAAAAAAATATCAGAATTAAATTTTAACCAAAGCTATTATAAAACGAATGTCTCAAAAATGAAAGAAAAATTTGAAAGAAATAGTAGGCAAGACGAGGTTGTAAAATTGATCGAAGTATTGATTGAAAATTGATAGACAATGGATTTAAATCATATAAAAAGAACATTTGTCAAAAATAGCCAAAATTCAGGATTATCTTGTTTGGTATCTTTTTTAGGATATTATCATGCCAGATTATTAGATGTTCAAATTAATGTACTTAACAAAGAATTTGCTTTTGATTTTTCTAACTTTTTGCAATTAAATGATGCGGCAAAGTCTCTTGGGTTCAATTCTGAAGGCTATGAAGCAGAACTCAAGGATTTAAAAGAATTGAACCATCCTGTAATCTTGTTGGTTAATTCAGAAAAAAAATATCAACATTTTATAATATGTTACGGATATGACGGTAAGTTTTTAATTGGTGATCCATCGTGGGGAATTTTACAATACTCCGAATTGGAACTTGAATCTATTTGGACATCTAAGGCGCTGCTTCTCCTTGACCCTAATTCAAAATTAATTAAAGAGGAGGCCCTAACCGGGGCAAAGAAAGTACTAATTCGTAACCTATTTCGCATAAGCAAGTGGCAACTATCTGTATTAGGAGTAATGATCATATCCTCTGCGGTTTTTGTCCTATTTGCAATTGTTAATATAAAAAACAAAGTAAACTTTTTTTTTCAACCAGGAAGTATTACCCCGCAATATCAGATTCTTTGTCCATTTTTTTGTGTACTGGTCGTTTTGATTTCTATCAGATATTTTTTCAGATTAATTGCTACACAACTAATTACTAAGATTAAGGCATGGTTCAATAATGAAATTTTACAAAAATTATTTAAACAATCCCTTGAACATTATACCCTGTACAATGCCACAACAGCAATTCTTCAAATAAATAATATTCAATCAATAACTGCTGATTTCCAAAATTTAATCATGCTATTTTTCTACAATTTGCCTATTATCTTAATAGTGGTAATCATTTCAGCCTTTTTAAATTTCTACTTTTTTATAGTATTCTTATTTTGTTTAATGTCTTATGCTTATTGTCTTTGGCTCTTTCATAAAAAGATTGAATTTAGGCAAAAGGAAACAATTATCACTGGAAATAATGAAATTATAAAGGTTGTAGAAATATTTAATACAATAAAATTAATTAAATCATTCCAAAAAGAGAGCACATTTAAAGATTTTATTAATATGATTTTGGATAGAAATAATAATTTTAGTTATGCTACAAGCAATATTAAAAATGTCATTTATTTCTGGTGGTATTTGATTGGTATTACTTCATTTACACTTTTGATTATTGTGGCAAAATCAATGTTCAAAAGCAGCTTTGGAACCAGTGAATTCATACTCCTTATACTTTTTATTTTATTTATCGCAACTTCAAAAGACATAGTTCCGGCTACGTTTTCTTTTTATAAAATAAAAGCAGTAATCAATCAAATCATTGAACTTCATATTTGTGGACAAAATAAAGAAATAATAACTAACGATTTAAATATTCAAAATATAACGGTTCAAAATATGAATTTCCATTATCCTGGAGCTAGTAATATTCTTAAAGATATATCAATTGAACTCCGAAAAGGGAATGTAGTTGCTCTTTATGGAGCAAACGGAAGCGGTAAGAGTACCATAATTGAGATTCTTTTACGGAATTTAGAAATCGAATCAGGTAAAATAACAGTTAATGGTAAACCTTGGGAAGAAATTTCTTCAAAAGTATTAGTTGAAAATACAGCAGTCATAAGACAACATCCACAATTTCTTACGGGAACTGTAATCGATAATATTTGTATGAGTAAAACTTCTTTGGAGGCTCTTCAAGTAATAGATTTTTGTAACAAAATGGGCTTTGATGTATTCATTCAGCAATTACCACAAGGATATTATACACTTATTGATCAAAATGCAGCTCGTATTTCAAATGGTCATCAACAAATAATTGCATTGGCCAGAGCTCTTTATAAAAGGCCAAAAGTCTTATTGCTTGATGAACCATCTACCTGTTTGGATTCATCCTTTCGGAAATTTATTGAAACATTAATTCATCGCATGAAAGCCGAAATGGCCATTATGGTTGCTACAACTGACATCCGGTTTGCCCAGACTGCTGATTTTATGTACACTCTTGATCAGTATATGATAACGAAACATTACGCATAGGACTATGCGAGTCAAGCTTTATTAATTTAATTAAAATATGGAATAAATCTTATTGTCAAACACAATTAAAAATAAACAGCATTGAAAATAGTACAGAGCTTTTGGTCCTATAAATTCCTTGAATTTAAAAATTCAAAATCATTTAAAGATTGGCCTTCCATTGAATATGAAATTTATGGCAGGTCATTGAGCTGTTTGTTATTATCGAGACTTTATAAAAATATTGAATTAGTAACAGATATAAAAGGTAAAGAATTATTAATAGATATTTTAAAGTTGCCTTACACGAATGTAGTACTTGATTTAAATATACTGGATAAGTATTCTCCAGAACTGTGGATGCTCGATGATATCTATTCGATGGGGATTCAAGACGAACCTTTTATGTATGTTGATGACGATGTGTTTTTTTGGTCTCCATTACCTGAAGAATTGACATATTATAATGCTTTTACATTATATAAAAAAAATTACAGTTATTCCTACACAGCTAAACAGATAAGAGTGGAACCTCAATTTGTAAAATTGACCCCATACCTTTTCAGAAGCATGGAATTAAGAACATTTATCCAACCTCACGGAAATGATTTTGGAATTATTGGAGGGTGTAATAATTTATTTTTTCGTGAATATTCAAGTGCAACTTTTTCTTTGCTGGAAAAATATACACCCTTTCTGAATACTGTAAAATATATCAATGAATTAAATTTTGTATTAAGTGAAAATTTATTTTACAATACATGCAGAAATACAAAGGTTATCCCCTTTTCATACTTCTCGGAATATGATAATTTAGAACAAAAACAAAATCTTTTTTCAGGTCGAAAAAATGCAGGATTTCATCATTTTAATCAGTATCATAAAAAAAATCAACATGAATTAAATGAATTAGAATTTATAATTAGAAATGAATTCCCTGACTATTATTATAGAATTCAAAAAATCCTGAAAGAAAAAATTGTAATATGAAGATAATTGAAATTCCTTTAAGTGAATTAAATAAGAAGAATACCTTTTCCTGCCTGGAGTCTAATCTTGAAAAGATAATTGATACTTTATCCAAAGAGAATAACCTTTTTGCACTTTTATCTTTATATGAACTGCATTTAAATGGTAAATTCAACTCCTTTCAGGATCATTTCAAATTTCTCATCGATAACAGAAGGGATGAGAATATTTCTCTTTGGAATGGAGATGGATTATTTATATACATTTCATGTCTACTTTACCAATCAACGAAAAATACCTATTATATTGAGGAGGCGGTGGAACTCGTTAATAATGCCAACCTCGATGATATTTATTGCGAAAACTCACTATTTGATGGATATGCGGGGTTCGTTTTATCACTTTTATTATTATTGCGTTATACGCAATCCCGATCAATAATTGATAAAACCAATGATAGCATAAATAAATTACTAGTTAATATTGAATTTGATGAGTTCGGGATTAGTTGGAGAGAAACAAATCAAAACCCCCATATTGTTTTAAAACCTCAGCATATCAAAAACCTATGTGGTTTTGGGAATGGAGCTGCTGGAGTAACCTATTTATTTTGCTATTTATCTGAAATATTTCAGAATGAAGCATTGATGTATGTGGCATACCAGGCTCTCTTACGACAAGACGGTTTGTACAACGAGAAAACTTCTAATTGGCCTGATTTTAATTCTAAAATTAATTCTGCTTCCGACCAGAATAAGCACAAAAAAGAATATAAAAATAATAATGAAAAATGGTCTTTACCCAATTATGAAAACTATTCTTTATATGGTGGTGCAATAGGAATTTCATTGGCAAATATTCTGATGTATGATATCACCCAAGATGTTAACCAAAGGAATACCTTTTATCGTGCATTAAATAATATCAACATATTATTAGATAAAAAGCATCCATTTACTAGTGATCAGATTGCAGAAATTGGAATATTGCTTTTAGCCGGGTATAAAATTTTACAAGATGCTAAGTTATTAACAATCATAGAAAAGTTAATCGAAACTTTAAATGAAGATATTCAAGAAGCTCTAACCAATAAAAATATGGCCTATTTTTATTTCTTAATAAGTTGCATTTATCCTTCTAACAACTTTATTCCGGGAATTGAAAATAGTCCTGTACCCTCGAAAAAAAATTTGGCTATTGCCCAGGTAACCAAAAATGATATAATAAAAATATTGCTCAAAAAAATTTTCGCAAGAACTATTGAAGTCATGGAATTGAGCAATATTAATTTTCCAAATATTAGCTATAATAAAAGACATTTAATAAATTCTTTTGTTCAAAATATAAATACCAATAGGGAGAACATTTCCAACGACAGGTTCAATGAAATCTTTGAGTTAGAACTTAATACGTTTGACCTCCAAAATAGTGTACAAAGCCGATCATTTTGTTTTGCAAAGGGACTTCAGTCATATAGAAAATATGATTTTTTAATAAACCTGGAATTAAAAGATTTTCTTAAAGAAGAATTAGTATTAAATCCAGCATGTGAGCTTGTTGAATTAAGCTATGATTGGCATAGAGCTATCGATTGGGATTTAAATGTCGTAAAAAGAGGTGTAATACTTAATATACTTGATAATATACCAAACCAAACATATCTCCTCATATATATTCGAAACAATGGATATGTCATGGAAAAACCATTGATAGGCAATGACATGATCTTGATTACATTTCAGGAACCATCTTCAATTGAAAATGCATATAAAGAAGTTACTGATATTTTGAAGCCTCAGGATCAAAATTATTTGAATCGGATAATGGAAGGAATGAGAGAATCAATATTGTATCATTTTCAAGAAGGCGTTTTAATACTTAAATAACCACACTATGAGTTCACCTCAGATATCATGTTTATGCGTTACCCGAAATAAGAAATTTCAATTAGAAAGGGTAATTCGTTGTTTTAAAGCTCAAACTTATTCAAACAAGGATTTATTGATTCTCTATGAAGATAACGATCCTATTACTGAGCAAGTAATCTCTAAAATTGAGGATAAGTCTATATCATCAATAAAAATCCCTTCAAATCCTAAATTAACATTGGGTCAATTAAGAAATATTTCAATTCAGGAATGTAAAGGGGATTTCTTTTGTCAATGGGATGATGATGATTGGTATCATCGCCAAAGATTAGAGTATCAAATGAATAGTATTTTATATAGTCATAAACCCGCTAGTTTGTTGCCCTACTGGATTATGTTCGATGCAATTGATAATCAGGCCTATATGTCGCACATGAGATTATGGGAAGGAAGTATACTTTGCAATAAATCATTACTGAAAGAAAATTTAGCTTATGCCCATATTATCAGAGGTGAAGATCAATTTTTTGTAGATAAATTAATTGCAAAAAATCTCGTCTTTCCACTCGTAATGCCTCAGTTATACATCTATACCTATGATGGGAACAATACCTGGGACAGAAGCCACTTTGAATTCCTGTTCAAATACAGTCAAAAATTATCCGATGAATCAAGCATTTTATTGAAACATATCCTTGAACACAAATATAATGAACAGGAAGGATCTGACATTCTCAGCAGTGTTTCTTTTTTAGAGTCATTAAGGTATGTACATTAATTCATAAAAGAAAAGAAGTGAGTTTCAATTTGGCTTTGATTTGATTTTTAATAAGACTTTATATTAGAATTTATGAAGATTTACCTTGTTTACCTTGCATTGAACACATACCAGCATCAAAGCTACAGTTATGGTTTGGGGTATATTTCTGCTGTTCTGAAGAAGGCAGGATACGAACCAGATTATATTTTGGTAAAAGATCGATACGACCTGATAGAATTTCTGGCATTAATTCATGAGGACAAACCGGACATGATTGCATTTTCATTGACAACTTCCCAATATGACTTTTTTAAACTCGTTATGCATGAAGTTAAAAAGTTTAAAGAAGGTGAAAACAGTTTTATTGTGTGTGGCGGTGTGCATCCATCTTTAAACCCGGAAAGCATGTTGGAAATTACAGGGGTTGACTGTATTATAAGAGGAGAAGGAGAATATCCATTGCTCGAATTAGTTGAGGTTTTTAAAAATAATCAAAATTATTATGACATAAAAAATTGCTGGTTCATAACAAAAAATAAAGTAATCAAGAATGAAATCAGACCTCTTATTGAAAACATTGATGACCTGCCATTTCCTGATAAAGATTCTATAGACTTTCAGAAGGAGATCATAAAAGACAATAATAAGTTGCGGTTCATTTTCAGCAGGGGATGCCCTTTTGAATGTTCTTATTGCTGTAATAAGGCGTTATCTGAAATATTTCCTAATTCAAAAAAATACTTCAGACAGCGCAGTCCTTCAAAAGCAATCGAAGAAATTGAAGATGCCATAAAAAAATATGAATTCAATTTTATTGAATTTGATGATGATACTTTCTCTTTAAATAAAAAATGGTTTTATGAATTCTTCAGATTGTATAAAGAAAGGATCAAATACCCGTTCAGGTGCAACATAAGGGTCGGAACATTGGATGAAGAAATGATGAAGGTATTAAAGGATGCGGGCGTAACTGGGGTAAGTATCGGCATAGAGCAAGGAAATGAGGAATTTCGTAAGAAAATTCTTAAAAGAAATATGACAAACAAGCAAATCATTGACACCTTCACGTTATGCAAAAAATATAATGTTGCCCATTATGGAGACTTTGTAATGGTGGGGTTACCCTATGAAAACAAAAAATTATTTTTTGATACTGTGAAGCTTTGTAGACAAGTATCTGCACAAGCCGAGGCTTCAATTTTCTACCCCTATCCAGGTACCGAATTAGGAGAAATCTGCAAAAAGAATAACTGGATGCCCGACAAGCAATTCTATATGGAAAGAGTGGAAGCCTGCATAAGTTATCCTGATTTTTCCAAGGAACAAATTCAACTCAGTCGTAATGCCTTCACTTATTTGGTTCGGGAAAAATCGATCCCGCTTTTTACACCTCTCGAAATAGTGCCTGCTGTTTATAACCTTTTGGAATCTATAAGGATAATAAATGATTTTTATAAGAAAAAAGTAAAGAAAATATTAAAGAAGTCTTCAGTGAATAAATAGAAGAATTTAAAGGAAGAAGTCGAAAATCCTTAAAAGAGTAGGCAAAAAATAAATTTTTAATTAACATGAAAAAGATCAAAAAATTGAGTTTGTACAAAACGGTTGTTTCTAACCTTACTCCGGATGAAACAAACCAACTCAGAGGTGGTACTAATTACACCCTTCAATGCTCCGCTAATACATGCTTGTGTGGTGGCGTAAGTGCCGGTTGTTCAGCAGGTTGCGGCACACCCTATACACAAGGTTGTGGTGGCAATTCGGATCCCAATGCTAGTATACTTATTTGCAATACTAATAATACTATTTGTATAACGCGTGTTTGCAACCCTACTTATACTAAATAATTATTTGGTATAATTCGAAGAGGCTGTCACAAAAAGCAGCACCAGAGAGCTGTTTTGGCAAATGTAAATAGTTATTTTTTAACGCTACTTACTGTCAGTCTCTTCTTTTTTATGGCTCCATTTTAAATTGAGGAAACCATCAATAACTTATTAAACTTCAAAATGATCCTAAACAAAAAAAATTGGAAACCAATAATAGACGAAGATGTTTTAAAAGCACGCTTAACTATCATTGCGGACACTTTAGAAAAAACGGTATCGCAGAGTGAAAACTCATTAATGGTCGGTAATACAGGTGTTGCTTTATTTTTATACTATTATTGGTTATATACCAAAGACGATAAATATCTGGAAAAAGGTAATGCGCTAGTTTTAGAAATTCTAAATCTAAACCGACACCCGTTTTATCAGCAACATTCACTATGCAACGGATCGGCAGGCTTTATGTGGGCTATAGATCACCTTATCAGCAATGGGTTTATCGAAGGAGACTGTAATGAACTTTTTTCTGAGAAAGAACCTAGTTTAAATACATTAATGGAAAATGATATAAAGGAAGGGAAATATGACTTTTTGCATAATGCTTTGGGTGTTGCCCTTTATTTTCTCAATAGAAGAAACCCTCGATCGATTACTTATATTGAATCTTTAATCTTAGAACTGGAGCGGACAGCCGAAAAAGATATTCATGGTTTAAAATGGAAAAGCTATGAAAATTTAAAAAGTGGAACCAAAGAACAATATAATACCGGGTTATCTCATGGTATTGCAAGCATCATCGCCTTTTTATGTAAAGTCAATGAAAACGGTATATTAAAAGATAAAACCAAAGTTTTGATCTATGAAGCAGTATCGTTTTTGCTAAGTTTAAAATCCGATAATCCAAATATAAACAATGAATCATTTTTTCCTTCTGTAGTTTTGCCAAATAACACAGATAATGACCATAATAGCAGGTTAGCATGGTGTTATGGAGATCTTGGAATTGGTATTGTACTGTGGCAAGTTTCAAAAATTTTACAAAACAAAGAATGGGAAAATATGGCTATTAATCTAATTATTCAAACAGGATCGCGAAGAGATCCAAAGAAAACATCTGTTATTGATGCCGGAATTTGTCATGGATCTGCTGGAATTGCCCACATTTACAACCGTATATATCAACACACAGGAATAGTAGCCTTTAAAGATTATGCCATTTATTGGCTAAATGATACCCTAAACAAGGCAGTATTCACTGATGGATTGGCCGGATACAAATCATTCCATCCTGAGAAAGAAGATAATAATTGGATACAACAATTAGGAATGCTTGAAGGGATTGCTGGTATTGGGTTAGTTCTCCTTTCCTCCATCACGGATATTGAACCTAAATGGGACGAATGTCTTTTATTAAGTTAATCAAATGCAATTATGAAAAAAGCATACACTCCTTTTGATAGATTTGTTTTTCGAAGCCCTTTGTTATCGTTTGAAAATTTTATTAAATACCTCTCAGATATTTCTGAATCGGAAGACAACTTTAAGAAATTATTTCACAATAAAGCAATTCAGGAAGCCATTTATATTGCCTCACCTGTACTTTTTGAGGAATTAATAAAATATTTGAATAACGGCATATCGGACAAAAAAGATAAAGAACGGTTCAAATATTCTGTTGTCCGTTATTTAAGCCGCATGTCCACACGGTGCACCCCGTTTGGTGTGTTTGCAGGTTGTGCTTTGGGCAGATTTGGCGAAAATACCGACATCACTTTATTCCCATCACAAGGATATCAGCGGCATACCCGTTTGGATATGAACTACCTGTGCGCTTTAGCACAAGATATTACAAGGATACCTGAAATAAAGCATAACGTCAATTACTTCAGGAATAGCAGTATATATAAGTTAGGGGACAAACTCCGTTATGTTGAATATTTTTATAATGGAACACGACGGATTCATCGGATTGCAGCCGTAGATTATTCGGAATATCTCGGCAGGATATTGGAAAAAGTATCGGATGGGGCAACATTTAAGGAATTGGCTGAATTGTTGGTTGACGATGAAATTAGTTTGGATGATGCTTGGGAATTTATTGACGAATTGATTGATGCTCAATTATTGGTAAGTGAATTGGAACCTTCAGTCACCGGCCAGGAATTTCTCTACCAGATATTTCAAAAACTTCAGGATTTAGTCAATCAACCAGGAACAAGTGAGATTATCAAGGATCTTTTCAGCCGATTACAGCATGTCGACAAATTGCTGGCAGAAATTGATAAACAACCCATAGGCGAAACCCTCGAAATCTATAACCAGGTAATTTCAGACGTTAGGGAGTTAGGGACAAAATTTGAGCACAAATATTTATTCCAGACCGATATGATTAAGCCGGTTGAAACTGCCATTTTAAATTCAAAAATTGTAGATGATGTCCTTGACGCACTTGAGTTTCTTAACAAAATAACCCCTCCAAACAGAGAAACACTATTATCGAAATTTAAGGAAACTTTTTATGAAAGATATGAAGAAATGGAGATGCCGTTATTAGAAACTTTAGATAATGAGACTGGCATAGGATACAAGCATACAGATCCCGGCGGTGATATTAATCAGTTGATCGACGATTTAGTATTTCCTCAGCAATCAGAATATTCAAATAACATAAACTGGAATAGAATTCAATCCGTTATGTTTAAAAAATATTTAAAAGCGCTTACTGAAAAAAAATATACCATAGAATTAACCGATGACGATTTTAAAGGATTAACGGCAGATTGGGAGGATATGCCCCTTACCAATTCCGTTTTTTGCGAGATATTACAAGATAATGAAAAGGGCCGGAAAATATTCCTGAAAGTAGCCGGAGGGTCGAGCGCTGCCAATCTACTGGGCCGTTTTTGTCATGCCGATGAACAAATTAAAGATCACGTATTGCAAATTACCGAAACAGAAGAAGAACTTAGCCCTGAGATTATACTTGCTGAAATTGCGCATCTTCCGGAATCACGGACCGGTAACATATTGTTGCGACCGGTATTGAGACCATATGAAATCCCATATCTTGCTAAATCAGCAGTTGCAAAAGAATACCAAATCGAGTTATCAGATCTTATGATTTCTGTACGAAAAGGTAAAATTGTACTACGTTCAAAACGTTTGAACAAAGAAATTGTCCCCCGCTTATCAAATGCCCATAATTTTCAATATGGAGCCATGCCAGTCTATCAGTTTTTATGCGATATGCAAATGCAAAACATGCGCGGGGCTTTTAAATTTGATTGGGGCGGCTTTGCATCTGAATACAGATGGCTTCCCCGGGTAAAGTACAAAAATGTAATTCTATCCCCAGCCGGATGGATAGGAATACAGGAAGAAGTAAAGAATTTTTTCGAGATCACAAATGATCAACTTCTTATCGAGTCGGTTACGAAGTGGCGGCAATCTTTACAAATGCCAAAATATGTAACATTGAATGAAGGTGATAATGGACTTTTCATAGATATGGAGAACGCTCTGAGTATACGGACATTATTTTCTGTAATTAAAAAACGCCCCTCTTTTTATCTTGAAGAGTTCCTTTTTAATCCAGAAAATGCCTTGGTTAAAGGTGAAGAAGGCATATTTACAAATGAATTTATTATATCCTTTTATAAAGAAAAAGAAAATGGTAATCTTAAATTAACTTAGAATGAATACTATACAACGAACATTTATTTTAGGCGATCAATGGCTATATTTAAAATTATATACGGGATACAAAACGGCAGATCATTTTTTAGCTGAAGCCCTACCTGGTATGATTAACCAATTAAAAGTTGAACAAGTCATGGATCAATGGTTCTTTATTCGTTATTTAGATCCTCATTATCATTTAAGGATTCGTTTTTATCTGAAAGACCCTGTTCATTCTCTGGCCCTTTCTGTCATTAATCAGTATATAAAACCTTATGTTTCACAAGGCCTGATATGGAAAGTTCAGGCAGATACTTATCAACGGGAATTGGAACGATACGGAGCAGAGACCATAGAGCATGCCGAGGCAATTTTTAATTCCGACAGCGAGGCAATTATAACCATTTTGGAAATGTTTAAAGGAAATGCAGCAGAACAATATCTTTGGCTGATCGCTTTAAAAATGATTGACGCATTCCTTGATGATTTCGAATTCGATATTGATGATAAACTAGAATTAATAAGCCATTTAAGCGGAAATTTCAAAAGAGAATTCGGATTTACTACAAAAAACTATAAAATTCAATTGGATAAAAAATTCAGGGCCAATCGTAAAACTATAGACGAAATTATGACTGGCGCTTCGTTGGATAACTGGATAACACCATTTTCGGCAGTTATTCAGCAGAAATCCCAAAGAATAAAACCCGTTGCTAAAACTCTTTTAAAATTGAAAACGCAGAAAACATTGCAGGTTTCTTTGAATAATTTATTAGCAAGTTATTTGCATATGATGATTAACCGTTTGTTTCGTTCGAAGCAGCGCATATGTGAAATGGTTTTGTATGACACTTTAGAGAGGCATTATTCTTCGTTTAAAGCAAAAAACAAATACAATAAGGAAGAAAATAAAATATTTGCAGATACAATGCAAAAGGCTGTTACATTTTAGAAATAGTAAATTAAAACATTTATGGAGTTTCCGACATATAAACAGCTCGATTCTATGGACTGCGGTCCAACATGCCTTCGTATGATAGCCAAATTTTATGGAAAGGTTTATTCGCTTAAGACCCTACGTGAGAAATGTTTTATTACCCGCGAAGGTGTTTCCTTGCTGGGTATAAGTGATGCTGCGGAATCAATAGGTTTCCGGACATTGAGTGTCAGGCTAAGCTTTAAAGAATTAATGGATGAAATCCAATTACCCTGCGTAGCACATTGGAAACAGAATCATTTTGTAGTCATCTATAAGATCACCGCACCAACAGCCTCTCTCATAAAAAAGAAGGATGATCAAAGTAAGATCTATATTGCCGACCCAGACCTCGGTTTAGTCCGGTATAATTCAGATGAATTTAGTAAAGCCTGGATCAGTACCAAAAAGGATGGTGAAGTTAAGGGCCATTGTCTTGTACTCGAGCCTACGCCTGATTTTTATGAATCAAAAGATGAAAAACTGAACCGCAAAGGGTTCACCCATCTCTTTTCATATCTGCGACCCTTTAAAAGCCTGGTTGTTCAACTCATCCTTGGGTTTATAGTTGGCAGCATATTACAGCTTATCCTTCCATTCTTGGCCCAGTCTATTGTTGATAAAGGTGTAAATTATAAAGATATTTCTTTTCTTACTATTGTCCTTGTCGCCCAATTAGCTATCATGTTAGGTCAGGCATCAGTGGAATTTATCAGGAGCTGGATCATGCTTCACCTTACTACACGGATAAATATATCGCTTATTTCCGACTTCCTTACCAAACTCATGCGTTTACCCATTGCTTTTTTCGACAGTAAAATGACTGGCGACCTCATGCAACGCATGGGTGATAATAGCCGCATCCAAAATTTTCTTACTTCTACTTCACTTAACATCTTTTTCTCGGCAGCCAATTTTGTCATTTTTGGCTGCGTAATCGTATTTTATAATGTGGAGCTATTTACAATTTTTCTTATTGGAAGCGCCTTGTATGTTCTTTGGGTAAGAATTTTTTTAAAGTACCGCAGGGAATTGGACAACCGTCGTTTTGCACAAAGCGCCAGTAATCAAAGCAATGTCATTCAACTTATAACCGGGATGCAGGAAATAAAACTCAACAATTGTGAAAAGCAAAAACGATGGGAATGGGAACACATACAGGCGATGCTATTTAAAATTAGTGTAAAAGGCTTAATGCTTGGGCAGTACCAAGGTGCAGGAGCCTTGGTGATCAATGGGGCAAAAAACTTTATCATTACTTTTTTTACAGCCAAAGCGGTAATTGACGGCCAAATGACTTTGGGTATGATGCTGGCGGTACAATATATCATTGGCCAGTTAAATAGTCCTGTAGAATCATTGATTGGTTTTATGCAATCATGGCAGGATGCAAAAATCAGTCTCGAAAGGTTAGGAGAGATACAGGAAAAAGATTCCGAAGATGCAGACGATGCATTAAAAATTACAGATCTTCCCCGCAATAAGGATATTGCAATTAAAAATTTATCGTTTCAGTACGAAGGGCCGAATTCGCCTTTTGTGTTGGAAAATGTCAATTTGACTATTCCTGCTAATAAGGTAACTGCCATTGTAGGAACCAGCGGCAGCGGAAAAACTACCTTGTTGAAATTGTTGCTTGGCTTTTACTCACCTACAAAAGGTGCAATATCAGTTGGAACTACCCTGCTCGATGCTATTAATTGCCATGTATGGCGGCAACAAACAGGAGCTGTAATGCAGGATGGTTTTATCTTTTCCGATACCATCGCCAACAATATATCAGTTAGCGACGAAACAGTGAATAAGGAAAAACTATACCATGCGGTAACCATTGCAAACATTAGGGAATTTATTGAATCTCTACCACTTGGTTACAATACCAAAATCGGTGGAGAGGGACATGGTATCAGCCAGGGTCAGAAACAAAGAATCCTCATTGCACGTGCCGTTTATAAAAACCCTGATTTTATTTATTTTGACGAGGCAACCAATGCTCTAGATGCCAACAATGAACGCACCATTATGGAAAACTTAGATGAGTTTTTCAAGGGAAAAACCGTGGTAATTGTGGCGCATCGCCTTAGCACTGTAAAACATGCCGATAACATTATAGTAATTGAAAAAGGCAAGATTGTCGAACAAGGGAAACATCTTGAACTTACGAAATTAAATGGTTCATATTATCATTTGGTGAAGAACCAACTGGAATTGGGGAATTAGAAGCCCCTCCCTATGGTCATGAGGGCTTCACCGTTCCCGAAGGGGAGGAGCAGGAAGTCTCCATGATAATAAAAGAGCTGTAAAGGTGTAAAAATAAATTGTGAATGGAAGATAGAAAAGTACGTCAAATTAAAAAGGAACAAAATTCCAAATCTGTTGATCACCTCCCCTTCGGGGAGGCTGGGAGTGGCTTATTGTCTGATTCCGAAAAAATAGAGCTCCTCAGCGAAGATGTACAGGAAATCATGGGGCACATGCCACCCTGCATAGTACGCTGGGGCATTACGGTTTTTTTTATTGTACTTTTGGGTATCATTGCGGGTAGTCTAGTATTTAAATACCCCGATGTTATTACATCGTCGGTGGTAATTATCTCGGAGAATCCACCTGCTTCGATTGTTGCACACTCCAATGGAAAGATTGATTACCTTTTCGTCGAAAACGAAAAACAGGTAAAAGCTGGAGAAGTTCTTGCCATACTTGAAAATACGGCCAATCATACTCATGTCGCTGAACTTAAAAACAAACTAAATCAATTATCAACTTTATTCACTAATGAAAGTACATCAAATTTAATTGACTTGCCTGATCAATATGTGCTTGGACCCATACAAACTTCCTATTCGAATTATCAGAGACAGTACCAGGAATATCGTAACTATCATACCATTAATTTAATTGAAAAAAAAATAAATTCCATAAAACAACAGATCATTGATTATTCCGGGTATTCGGAAAGACTGCAAGCACAAGCCCGTAACCAGGAAAAAACGGTTCAGTTGAACCATAAGCAACTTAAACGCGATTCAAGTCTCTATGCAGGAGAGGTAATTGCAGCAGCAGATTTCGAAAAGTCGGAGCAAAACTACCTTCAGGTGAAGAACAATTATCAAAGTTTACTGGCATCACTAGCCAACACGCAAATACAGGTAAACCAGTTAAATTATCAGGTTATTGATTTTCAAAGCCAAAAAATGGATCAATCCAGGCGATTACTTAATTTATTGAAAGAAGCGTATGACAATTTAAAAGCAGCTATAGCAGAATGGGAAAAAGCATATATACTCTCCTCACCTATTGACGGAAGGGTAACATTTATCAAATTTTGGAGCAAAAACGAATACGTCATGATTGGAGATATTGTTTTTACGGTAGTACCCAGTAAACCACAGCGAATCTTAGGGAGGGTAAAATTGCCCATTACCGGCTCCGGTAAAGTAAAAGTTGGGCAAACGGTGCATATCAGGCTCGAAAATTTTCCTTACACGGAATTCGGTATGGTAGAGGGGAAAATCGAATCCATATCCCTGATACCGGAAAGCAATCAACTGGGGGTATTCTATACGGCCGAAGTAACCTTACCAAAGGGATTAACAACAAATTACGGGAAGGCTTTACCATTTAATCAGGAAATGCAGGGAACGGCAGAAATTGTCACTAAAAACCTGACTCTTTTCGAACGATTGATGAATCCGATGAAATCGGCATTAAAAAGTCAATCTAAGTAATTATCTGGTTTGCAGCACTTAAATAAAATTATTCTCTGAACATGTAAATAAATTTTTTTACTGCTGGACTTCTGCATCTTTATCATTTCTATTTTTCAATAACCAAGGGCGTCTGCAATGAAGTAATAAACAAGGGTATTGCTATAATTAAATTTTTGTTCCTAGCAGGGTCTTTGTTCCCAGCAGGGTCTTCGGTTACGAGACCCTGCGTTAATCATGAAAAAACAACAACAGGGTCTCTAAAAAGAAGACCCTGTTGGAAAAAAGTTTACCTAGCTATTTGTAGCTTGCAAATAGAATAACAAAAGATAAAGTTGCCAAGTGTAGTTTTTTTAACAACGCTTTTTTTTGTAAGAGACAAAAAATAGAACATCGAACAAGGAGAATTATGAATATCGGAGTTTAACTTCCCAAATCAAAAATTGTTGTTCATTGTTCTAAAATTATTGTATTCCTGGCAATAGCATTAACTTTAATTGAATTGATACATTAACCTTTTACGTTTTCTTGGCTGCTTTTTGTTCTTCCCTGTTCTCCTGTTTTCATTTAATGGTCAAATTATTATCTTTGCGGTTTACAGGAATTTATGAATGAAAAAGTCAAAACTGCGCGATTGTCAATTATGTCGAACAGTTTGCTTATTGTGTTAAAATTAATTGTCGGGTTACTGGGCAATTCAGTGAGTATTATTTCTGAAGCAATACATTCAGGAATGGATTTGCTAGCATCAGTCATTGCTTTTTTATCAGTAAAAATTTCTGATACTCCGCCAGACGCTGAGCACCCTTACGGTCATGGCAAGTATGAGAATGTTTCAGGGGTTATTGAAGCAGTATTAATTTTTATTGCTGCAGGCTGGATAATTTTTGAAGCTATAAAGAAATTAACTTCTCCCGGTCACGATGTTAAACAACTTGGACTTGGTGCCCTGGTAATGGTAATCTCTGCTTCGGTTAATTTTTTAGTCTCAAAAAAACTGCTTAAAGTAGCAAAAAAGACAGATTCTATTGCTCTTGAGGCGGATTCGATTCATTTGAAAACAGATGTTTATACTTCTCTCGGAGTAGCTTCCGGCCTATTAATAATGTGGCTCGCAGATTTAGATTTTTTTGGCAGGAATAATCACTTACACTTTGTGGACGCTTTAATTGCTTTGGGAGTTGCTATTTTAATTTTAAAAGAATCCTATACGCTTCTAACCAGTGCTTATGCTCCACTTTTGGATGTTTCACTTTCAGAGGAAGAGATAAAAACTATAAAGGACGTAATAGCTTCGCATTCGCTGAGTTTTCATAACCTTAAAACGAGGAAATCAGGACAATTCAGATTCGCCGACCTGCATCTTGAGTTACCTCCAAATATCAAGTTGCAAAAGGCCCATGATGTATGCGATGAAATAGAAGCTGAAATAAAAACAAAAATTAATAACATGGATATTAACATTCATGTTGAGCCGCTAAATTCAAAATAAATTAAATATTATTTAATCATCGGTAGTCTTTAAAAACCTTTTGAATTGATATCATAGGAGACATAGTATTCGTTTTCTTATAAATTGATTAATATAAAAAATATGCCACGAATGCACGAATTTAATTGGCATTTAATTAGTTAAAATGAATGATGAAAAATCTGAAAAGCACACTCCTTAAATGGTTCCTTATTGTCTCAGGTGTAATCCAGATATGTTATTGGGGAATAAGCCATTTATTTTTTCCTCAATGGTATTTACATTCAGTAGGCATGAATGCGTTGGCTGAAAATCCGGGAGATGTTTTAATATTTATGAATGAAATTGGAATTCTTACTATTGGTTTAGGTATAGCAACAATATTGGTTTCTTTTAATCCGGTTAAAAATATTGCAATAATTATTGTACTGTATTTAATAAGTTTTGGAAGCATGGTCACTTCATTGTATCATATATTATATAAAAGTACTGGCGGTGGTGAATGGATGACGGTATTTATTATCTTAATTCAATTAATAATATTGACAATACTTTATCCATGGAAGGAATTGAAAAATTAGTTTCAATTTAGCCTGAATCAATTTGACAGTTTTTTCTACAAAGGAGACCATTTTTTATTGATTCAGATTTCAGCATATTTGTATTTTTGCTTTTATTAGTTATTTCAATATTTACATTAAAATGTCGGTTAGTTAAGGAATTTTTATTATAGGTCATACTTCGACAGGCTCAGCATGACCTGATTACTTAGTCACCCTGAGCTTGTCGAAGGGTGTTTTAATACTTAACTTAACGATAGTGATTTACATTATTTAATTAATTTTTTATTTCTAAATTAAGGAGGATTTTGAAATGTCTGCCAGAAGATTTTGCGGTTTGATTTTTATAATATTTTTTATATCACTTGTAAACGCTTATGGTGATGGCAATATATTAGATAATCCGGGTTTTGAAAGAGGCAAAGAAGGTTGGTTCGATCGCACCTGTAAAATAGAAGCTGTAACCACTCCTGTTCATGGTGGCACTGAAAGTATTAGAACTTATGACCGGTTACAACGATGGCAGGGGATTAAACAGTCGCTGTTTGGAAAAATGATTGATGGGAAAACTTATAAAGTTTCAGGATGGGTAAGGCTTGAAAATGCACATAAAGATACTGTTGCCATTTCATTCGAGCAACAAGATGACAATGGAACAAAATATTATGGTGTAGCCCGAAGTGTTACAACAGATACAGGATGGGTTAAGCTTTCAGGTGAATTTGCTTTGCATGTAAAGGGGAATTTGTCGGTATTGGATGTTTATTTTGAAGGTCCTGTACCCGGAGTTAATTTTTATGTTGATGACGTAAAAGTATTTGGACCGGAAATTAATGCTCCTAAACCAATGCCTGCCAAACCAATCGGGAAAGGCAATATTGATGCTTCCAAGCACCTTCAGAAGATTGAAGGATTTGGCGCTTCAGGTGCTTACTACACAATGGATTTAATGAAACACAAGAAAAAATCCGAGTTATTCAATATCCTCTTTAAAGATTTAGGTCTGAGCATACTTCGCATAAGAAATACTTATGACATGGATTCTAATACCTTTAAAGAAACTGTAGAAATCGCCAAGCATGGAGAAGAGGCTCTTGGAAAAGACTTGAAAATTCTTATCACTTCATGGACTCCTCCTGCCTACCTTAAAAGTAACGGACATGAAATAGGAGGGACCCTTAAAAAAAGCAATGGGAAATATATGTATAAAGAATTTGCGGAATGGTGGTATAAAAGTATTGCAGCTTATAAAAAAGCTGGTTTAAAGATAGATTATCTAAGTATTCAAAATGAGATTGATTATGAAGCTCCCTGGCAATCCTGCAAATTTTCTCCTTCTGAAAATACGGATACTACTCTTGCCGCTTATAATATTGCATTTGAAACTGTCTGGCAGAAATTGTATACAGAAATGGGAAAAGAAATGCCAAAAATGCTGGCGGTAGAAACTTCAGGTTTAGGGAATGCCAAGCCCTATATCGAGAATCTTGATATGTCCCATGTTTATGGTATTTCAACCCATCTTTATGATTGCAGTGGTTGCGGGTTTTCACCTGACCGATTTATTCCCCGGATGATAAGTCTTAATAATCTTGTTTTGAAGTATGGCAACAAGCCGTATTTTCAAACAGAATTTGAAGAGGATCCGGGCAGCTGGGCTGATGCACTGAATACATCTCTTGTTATTTATAATACACTTACAGTGGCAAAAGCCAGTGCGTATCTGTATTGGGATTTATTCTGGGCCCCAGGAACTGCGCTTGTTAGCATGGATGATTCAATTAAATATACTATTAAACCAACATATTATGCTTTAAAGCAATATTCTTATTTTACTGGAGCTGACTGGAATATGGTTGAAGCTAATACAGATGATACAGGTTTGAGAATTTCAGCTTTTATCAGTCCAGATAACAAAAAACTTACTGCAGTAATTCTTAATATTACCGAAGATGTGGATATTTCGCTCAATCTTTCTATAATGAATTTCCCTGTTGTTAAAGGTGAAATATATCGTTCAAGCGAAAAAGAAAATTGTGTTTTTGTCGGTAATTATAATGGAAAAGATAATTTGAAAATACCAAAAAGTTCAATTACTACTTTATCACTAATTCTTGATGAAAAGTAAGATCATTATGGTAATTTTCATAATAAGAACCTAGACATAACAATAGAATCTTGACTCTTGGTTCTTGTATCTTGATTCTATAAAATAGATTACTCAATACCACTGAAATACCTCATAAATTGTATACGTTCAAAAGAAGCTTGATTTGCAATATGGCTCTTGTTGAGTTTACCTGAAAATTGATCAATATATCCATAACCTTTTTCTGCCATCCATTTTTCAAGGAAAGACAGCATAATGTTGATTTGGTCAAAACCATTTTTATAGAGAACCGAGACTACTTGCACAGCCTTTGCTCCTGCAAGTAAAAATTTTACCAGGGTCTCGCCATTATATATTCCTGTCGAAGCTGCAAAGTCAGTCTTAATTTTTCCGGATAACATTGCAATCCATTTCAAAGAAGTGAGGTATTCTTCAGGATTACTGAATTTATTACCATCTATTACTTCTTCTTTTTGAATATCGATATCTGATTGATAAAAACGGTTGAACAAAACTATCCCATCGACACCTTCAGATGAAAGGTTATTCATTACTGTAACTGGCCTGCTAAGATAATTGCTAATCTTGACGGTAACAGGCACAGAAATTTTTAATTTTACTTCTTTTACAATAAATGCATAGGTTTCTTCTGTGCTAATTTTAGATGCATCAAACGGATTGATAAAAATGTTAAGCTCGATTGCATCGGCACCTGCATCCTGAATTTTTGCTGCAAAGTCGGTCCACACATAGGGTGTAACACAATTGATACTTGCAATCACTGGAATGTAAACCTGCTTTTTTGTATCTTTAATTAATTTCACATATTTTTCCAGACTGTCTTTTTGGGTTTGCTGATCAATGTAATCAAAAGTTTCAGAATGGGATGCATAAAGTAAGTTGTCTTTCTGCGCTTTGTAAAGACTATCTTTAGCATCGAGTTGAATTTCTTCTTCAAAAATTGATTTAAGCACAACGGCAGCGGCTCCACTGGATTCAAGTTTTTTGATATCTTCAACGGAGTTTGTCAAACCACAGCTCCCGACAATAATCGGGTTCCTTAGAATCAACCCGGCATATTTTGTAGTTATATCTGCCATATTATATCAAATGAATTATAGTATTTAATGTTCTTAGAATACTTCAAATTTGTCTCTACATTCCCCTCTCTTTTAGGAGAGGGGAAGGGGTGAGGTTATTTTGAATTTGATAAATACTTGTGAATTCCTGCAGCTGCTTTTCTTCCATCTCCCATTGCAAGAATAACTGTCGCTCCTCCTCTAACAATATCGCCCCCTGCAAATAGTCCAGGAATATTGGACTGCAAAGCATCTGCGTCAACTTTAATTGTTCCCCACTTGCTCATTTCAAGCCCTGATACACTTTTTGGGATCAAAGGGTTTGGTGAAACTCCAATTGCCACAATTACCAAATCTACATCAATATAATATTCCGATCCTTCCATAGGTATCGGTCGTCTTCTGCCAGAGCTATCTGGTTCGCCAAGTTCCATTTTTTGTACTTTCATCCGGTTAACCCGTCCTTTTTCGTCACAATAATATTCAAGTGGGTTGGTAAGGTTAATAAACTCTATCCCTTCCTCCTTTGCATGATGTCTTTCTTCTATCCTGGCAGGCATCTCATCAAATGACCTGCGATAAATAATCATGGCATGTTCTGCACCCAGTCTTTTAGCAGTTCGTACAGAATCCATAGCAGTATTACCACCACCAATCACGGCAACATTTTTTCCATAGAAAACCGGTGTGTCGTAATTTGGTTTGGCAGCTCCCATTAAATTTACCCGGGTCAAATATTCATTGGAAGATAAAACACCTACATAGTTTTCTCCTTTAATACCCATGAAATTTGGCAGGCCGGCACCACTGCCTACGAAAAAAGCTTTAAAGCCCTGATTTTTGAGATCATCGAATGATGCAGTGCTGCCAACAACATAATTCTTTTCAAATGACACGCCCATTTGCCTGAGAATATTTACTTCGAAATCTACTATTTCATTTGGTAGTCTGAATTCAGGAATTCCATATTTAAGAACTCCGCCTATTTCGTGTAAAGCTTCAAAAACAGTAACATCATAACCATATTTAATCAAGTCGCCGGCAGCAGCTAACCCTGAAGGTCCTGAACCAATAACTGCAACTTTTATTTTATTTCTTTTCTCAATTACTGGCACTGAGGCTTTCCCGCTTCTGCGTTCATAATCGGCTGCAAACCTTTCTAAGTGGCCAATAGCAACTGCAGGCTTTTTAAGTTTTTGTACATAAAAACAGTTTATCTCGCATTGAATTTCCTGTGGACAAACGCGACCACAAACGGCAGGAAGGGTATTGGTTTCTTTGAGAACTTTTGCAGCGCTCATAAAATCGCCATTTTCAATATGCTTGATAAATCCCGGGATATTTATTTCTACCGGGCAGCCTGTGATGCACGTAGGATTAACACAATCGAGGCAACGACCGGCCTCCACTGTAGCTTGTTCATCCGTTAGCCCTAAGTTAACTTCAGTATGGTTTTTTGCTCTTAACAATGGATCTTCTTCGGGCATTTTAACTCTGTCCCTGCCTGTGCGATCTTTAGCAGATATTTTTTTACGAAGGTTTGTCCTCCATTCCTGCTCCCGTTGTTCTTTTAAATACTCTTCAGAAAACATATCTATTTCTCCGCTAAAACCTTATATGCTTTTGCTTCTTCTGTTTTATATGCACCAAGCCTGATTAATAGTTCATCAAAATCAACTTCATGTGCATCAAATTCTGGTCCATCTACACAAACAAATTTTGTTTGTCCTCCCACGCTTACACGGCATGCACCGCACATACCTGTGCCATCTACCATGATACTGTTTAAACTGGCTACTGTTGGAATATTATATTTTTTTGTAACAAGTGACGAAAATTTCATCATAATTGCCGGGCCAATAGTAATGGCGAAATTAATTTTCTCACGTTTTATGACTTCTTCCATGCCATTGGTGACTAGACCTTTTTGTCCGTAAGAGCCATCGTCTGTCATTATGATAACTTCATCAGAACATGCCCTCATTTCTTTTTCTAATATTATGAGATCTTTTGAGCGTGCTGCCAATATTGCAATAACTTTATTGCCCGCTGAATGCATGGCTTCAACTATTGGAAGCAGAGGAGCAATACCTACACCACCACCTGCGCACAAAATAGTTCCGACTTTTTCGATATGCGTTGCGCGGCCAAGCGGACCCACGATGTCAGTAATTGTGTCACCGACATTCATTTTAGTCAGTTTGTGACTAGTAACTCCCACTTTTTGGACAATTAATGTAATTGTACCTTTAATTGCATCCGCTTGTGAAATTGTAAGCGGAATTCGTTCACCTTCGACTCCGATTTTGATTATAACGAAATGACCTGCTTTCCTTTTCTTTGCAATCAAAGGGGCATTAATTACGAGCCTTACGACATTTTCCGATAGATTTTCCTTCGCTAAAATCTCATTCATCTATAGAATTCTTAATTCTGATAATTTATAAATTCCAACCTCCAAAATAAGAACGTAAAATTACGAGTAACTATTAAAAGAAATACTTAAAAATTGAAAATGTTTTTTTAAATTGCTTCCGTGCAAAACCTCCTAGCGGTTTCAAACCGCTTGGAGGTTCACATTGGTATAACCTTCTTGCGGTTTCAAACCGCTTGAAGGTTTGCTAAAAGTTATTTATAATCTTCATTCCTTTCTTTCAGAACAAGAAATCCCTTTGGCAATGGCGATTCAATAATTATAGATTTTCCGTTTAAAGGATGAGGTAAAGAAAGAAAATAAGCATGTAACCTGATTCTCCTGATATATTCTTTTGAGGCCCCATATTTCCTGTCTCCGACAATAGGGCAGCCTATATCAGAAAGATGAACCCTGATTTGATTTTTTCTTCCGGTCTCAATTTGAATATCAAGCAGAGTTGTATTTTGAAGTTGCTTAACTATTTTATAATTAGTAATTGAATATTTTGCATTTTCAGATTGAACTGTCGAATGCATCTTCTGAAATTTATCTTCAATCAACCAGCTTTCAATAGTTCCTTCATTATCTTTAGGAGTACCTTCGACCAGTGCATAATATTTCTTTTCTACTTTTTTCCAGTTATCTTTTAAGGCATTCATGATTTCTTCCGATTTAGCGAATAACAATATTCCGGAAACTTCTTTATCGAGACGATGAACGACAAAAGATCTTGCTTTTCCCTTACTTTGTTTTTTCAGGGATTGAGTTAATATTGAATGCACATTTGGACTATTATCTGTACTTGAAGTTGCAATACCTGCGGGTTTCTCTATAGCAATTAAATAGCTATCTTCATATAATATTGGGAATGGTAAAATTGTTTTTTCACCTGGTTTAATTTTTTCCTGGTCATTTATTTGTATTAAATCACCTGGACGAAGCTTTAATGAATGCAAAGTAACAGGCTTGCCATTATAAGATATGTTCCCGCTTTGTAGTAGTTTTTTTAATCTGGTTTTTGGAGAATCAGGAAAATTATCAAGTAAAAATTCCAGTAAAGTTGAAGGTTTCTTTATAATAGTATTCATCTTAAGATAGTTCTTATATGCAAATTACCATTAATCTGAAACAGATGCAGTAATTCCCAATTTTTTTATGCCGGCTGCAATTTCATTTAGTTTACGCAGTGGTATTTTTTTAATTCCTTCGACCGGAGTATCTCTTGCAATAGTATAAATCATAACATGAGATGGCTTTATTTTTTTGATAATTTCGTACCATGCGTTAACCTCTTTTTCAGTTGTATTGTCAAATTCGGTACCTTCAAAAATTCCTTTAATGAACATAGTTTGAATAATAATTTTCCCCTTAAAAAGCTGAAATCTTTCAATCAATTCCGAGATGCTGAAATGGCCAACAGGCTTATTTAAAAGCCTGCAGGTATCTTCAAATGCTGAATCGATTTTGAGAATATTCATTTCAATTTTATTCAATGCTTCAAAAACTTCCTTTTTATGAATTAAAGATGAATTGGAAAGAACAGCTATTTTCACTCCTGGGAAATATTTATTTCTTAATAAAATGGTATCATCAATTATTTTTGAAAATTCAGGGTGCATTGTAGGTTCTCCATTACCAGCAAATGTAAGAACGTCCAGAGGCTGGCTTAGTTGCTTCATGTTCTGAAGCTTATTTTCTAATAATTCTTTAACTTCTGAAGAAGAAGGTAATTTTTCATTAGAAACAGAATTATATGTCCATCCGCATTCACAATAAATGCAATTAAAATTGCATATTTTCCTGGTATTAGGCAAAAGATTAATTCCCAAGGAAATTCCCAGTCTCCGGCTAATTACCGGGCCAAAAATGGTTTTATCAAAGAGAAATGTGGACATGGTTTAGTTTTTAGTGCTTAGTGCTCAGCGCACAGTACTGAGTGCACAGTGCCGAGTGCTGAGGAATCAGTAAACATAACTTATTTCCTTTTTTGGTCTCCGATTTAAATTTTATTAAATTAATTTCTTGACCCTGCTTTCTTTCGTTAATTTCATATTCACGAAATCAATTGCTGTAATTAAATTTATTCCCGGGTTTTTTCCAATTTCAAAACTTCCAAATTTATT
>Ga0265316_10000807_pt1 | contig 34580 bp, 24 predicted proteins | sample 4522metaG_FD_202092 | JGI IMG/M metagenome (GOLD analysis project Ga0265316, IMG submission 202092) | Rhizosphere microbial communities from Carex aquatilis grown in University of Washington, Seatle, WA, United States - 4-5-22 metaG | ecosystem: Host-associated > Plants > Roots > Rhizosphere >...
CCCTGCGTTCGCCGCGGCACCGCGCCCGAGGCGCTGCCGACTGGTTCCTCATTGCCATGGTGGCCGCGGTGGCCTTGGCCAGCGTCCAACCCGACTGGGGGCGCAGCGAGGGCTTGTTGCACCTGGGCCGGGTGACCGACATCGGCGTCTTCCTGCTGTTCTTCCTGCACGGCATGGGCCTGTCCACCGACAGCCTCAAGAAAGGCGCGGCGCAATGGCGCTTGCACCTGCTGGTGCAGCTGTGCACCTATGTGCTGTTCCCGCTGTGGTGGGCGCTGTGGGCCGGGGTGCTGGGTCAGGCCGTGCCACACGACCTGCTGATGGGCTTTTTTTACCTGGCGGTGCTGCCGTCCACGGTGTCTTCCTCGGTGGCCATGACGGCGCTGGCGCGGGGGCACGTGGCAGCGGCCGTGCTCAACGCGACCTTGTCGACGCTGCTGGGCGTGTTCATCACGCCGCTGCTGGTCAGCCTGGTGATCGGCGCCGATTTGCGCGCGGCCGGCCAGGCGCTGGACGTGGGCCAGACCATGCTCAAGGTCGCGCAGATGCTGCTGCTGCCCTTCGTGGTGGGCCACCTGCTGCGGCCCTGGTTGTCGGCCTGGTTCGCGCGCATCAAGCCGATCACCACGGTGTTCGACCGTGGCGTGATCGTGCTGCTGGTGTGGTCGGCTTTCAGCGACTCGGTGGCCGATGGGCTGTGGACCCGCCACGGGCCGCTGCTGCTGGCCGAAGCCATGGCCGGGGCGGCCTTGTTCCTATTCCCGATGCTGTGGGTGACGAAGCGCATGGCCCGCGCGATGGGGCTGTCGGTGGAAGATGAAATCGTCGCGGTGTTCTGCGGTTCCAAGAAGACGCTGGCCTCGGGCATGCCCATGGCCAAGCTGCTGTTCGGGGGCAGCGCGGCCATGGGCGTGTTGATCTTGCCGATCATGCTTTACCACCAGCTGCAGCTCTTCGTGTGCGCGGTCATGGCGCGGCGCTATGCGGCGCGCGACGGTGGCGCGCCGGCGCGCAAGGTGGTCTGATCCGTGTCTGCAGAACGCATCGCCTACCACCCGCCGCCCGACACCGGCCTGGACGTGGTGCACGCGGACGAGGCCCTGGTGGTGCTCAACAAGCCAGCCGGCCTGCTGTCGGTGCCGGGGCGAGGCGATGACCGCCAGGACTGCCTGGCCCTGCGCGTGCAGCAGCGCTTCGCCGATGCGCTCGTCGTGCACCGCCTGGACATGGCCACGTCCGGCCTGCTGGTGATGGGCCGGGGCGCGGCCATGCAGCGTGCGCTGAGCCTGGCTTTCGAGCAGCGCCTGGCGCACAAGCGCTACGAGGCCATCGTGCACGGCGTGGTGGCAGCCGATGCCGGTGAGATCGACCTGCCGCTCATCACCGACTGGCCCCACCGGCCTCGGCAGATGGTGTGTTTCGAGCGCGGCAAGCCGTCGTTGACGCGCTTCACCGTGGTCTCACGCGATGTGGCGGCGCAGCGCACGCGGGTGTCGCTGGAGCCTGTCACGGGGCGCTCGCACCAGCTGCGCGTGCACCTGCTGGCGCTCGGCCACCCCATCGTGGGCGACGAGCTCTACGCGCCGCCAGTCCCGGACGCTCTGGCCGATGCGCCTGCCCGCATGCGCCTGCACGCTGCCGAACTGGGCCTGCCGCACCCCGTGAGCGGTGAGCCCATGCACTGGCGCAGCGACGTGCCGTTCTGAGCCGCCTGCGGGTGCACGTCAGCGGGGTGTGCCTCGCGCTGCCGCCTGGCGACCGACCTTCACCCAGCGCGCGATGACGCTGAACATTTGCTGGACGTCCAGTGGTTTGGGCACGTGGTCGTTCATGCCGGCCAACAGGGCCTGCTCGCGGTCCGTGACCAGGGCGCTGGCCGTCATGGCGATGATGGGCAGGTGCTGCCAGCACGGGTCGCGGCGGATGTGGGCCGTGGCGGTGTAGCCATCCATGCGCGGCATCTGGCAGTCCATCAGCACGCAGTCGAAGGGGGTGGGGGTGGCGGCCAGCGTGTCGAGCGCGACCTGGCCATCGCCCGCCAGCGTGACCGTGGCGCCAGCACGCTCCAGCAGTTCGAGGGCCAGCTCCTGGTTGAGCGGCTGGTCTTCGACCAAGAGGATGCGGGTGCCTGCCAAGGGCGTCGGGCGTGTCGGTGGCGTGGACGGTGTGGCCGTGCCGGAGCCGGGCTCGGTGCGCGTCACCACCGCACTGCGGCAGAGGGCATTGAACAGCGCCGACGGGCTCACAGGCTTGGTCAGGACGCCCGCCAGTGCCACGTCGCTCGCAGCCGCCATGGCCTCTTGCTGGTTGAACGCCGTCACCAGCAGGATGCAGGGCTGCTGCTCGCTGGGGCGCGCCAGGATCTGCCGTGCCAGCTTGACGCCGTCCACGCCGGGCATGAGCCAGTCCAGCAAGAGCCAATCGTAGGGCACGCTGGCGGCATCGAGCAGGCGCAGGGCTTCGTCGGCGTCGGCGGCGACATCGGCCTGCAGGCCCAGGCCGGTGGCCATGCCAGCCAGGACCTCGCGGGCGTCGCTGTGGTCGTCGACGATGAGCAAACGTTTGCCGCGCCAGTCTTCGCGCCTCGGCGCCATGGGGCGAGGCTGGGCGGGCAGCTGCAGGCGGGCGGTGAAGTGGAAGGTGGCGCCATGGCCGGGTTGGCTCTCCACCCACATGCGCCCGCCCATGTGCTCCACCAACTGCCGCGAGATGGTCAGGCCCAGGCCGGTGCCGCCGTGGCGCCGCGTGGTCGATGCGTCGAGCTGCGTGAACGGACGGAACAGCCGCTCGATCTCGTCCTTCGTCAGGCCGGGGCCGCTGTCCTTCACCCAGCCGTGCAGCACCACGTCCTGGCCGCTTTGCGATTGCATCTCCAGGCCGAGGGTCACGCTGCCGGACTCGCTGAACTTCACCGCGTTGGAGCCCAGGTTGACGAACACCTGGCGCAGCCGGGTCGGGTCGCCCTGCAGGTGGCTGGGCAGGTCGGGCGGTGCGCTGAGGAGGAGTTCCAGGCCTTTGCGATCGGCGGGCAGGCCGAGCACGTCGTTGACCTGGTCGAGCACCTGTTGCAGCGCGAAGTCCACGCTTTCCAGCACCAGGTGGCCGGCTTCGATCTTGGAGAGGTCCAGCACGTCGTTGAGGATCTGCAGCAGGCTGCTGGCCGCTTGGTGGGCCTTGGCCACATAGCCGCGGACCTTCTCCGGCGGGTGTTCGTCCAGCGCCAGGTGGGTCATGCCGATGATGGCGTTCATGGGCGTGCGGATTTCGTGGCTCATGTTGGCCAGGAAGGCCGATTTGGCCCGCGTGTTGGCCTCCGCCGCTTCGCTGGCCGCTTGCAAGGCGGCGGCGGTTTGCCGGCGCTGCGTGACGTCCTCGATCATCGAGAAATACAGGTCCGGGTCTTCCTCGGCCAGGCTGATGAGGCGCACCTCGACGTCGAAAGGCTCCAGCGCCCCGGTGTCGAGGACGCGGGTGTGGCGCCAATCGAAGCGCATCGCGTTGCGGCCCTCGCGGCAGCGGTCCATCATCGTCTGGACCTCGGCTTCCACCGCGGCAGTGCCCTCGGGGTGCGGGTCGCTCAGCGGTGGTTGCCAGGGTTTGAGGCCGAGGATGCCGCGCCCGCCCTGGTCGCCAAACAGCGCCACGGCCGCCGGGTTGGCCCGCACGATGCCCTGGTGCCGGTGCACGAACAGGAAGGGCGTCGGGGCGTGCTCGAACGCGAGGTCGAAGCGGCTTTCGGCGCGCTTGCGCGCGGTCACGTCGAGCCAGTAGCCGTCGTGGACGGTGTCGCCACCGGCTGTTTGTGCGACCGCGCTGTTCACGCTCAGCCAGCGCGACTGACCCCCGTGGCGCCATTCAAATTCAACGGCGTGCTGCGGCGGACGCGATGCGTCCTCACTGGCCAGGCGCCACAGGTCCTGCGGGTTCGCTTGCAGCGCGGGCCAGGCCTCGCCAAAGATGCGCTCGACGCCTGCGCCCACGTGGCTGAAGTGCCCGCTGCCATCGGGACTGACGCGCCAGCGGAACAGCCCCAGGGGCAGCGCACGGGTCATCTCCAGCGCTTCGTGGCGTGCACGCTCGACCGCATGCCGGCGCTCGTTGCGGCGCCACCAAGCCCACAGCACCATCCAGCCCAGACCGATCAGCACGGCGGCGACCAGGACCCCGGAGCCACCGATGTCGGACTCCAGGGCCACAGGGGTCCAGACCCAGAGGCGGTAGGGGTAGCCATCCAGCGTCAGGCTCTGCGCCAGGTAACGCTTGCCGTCGATCACCGTGCCGGGCCAGGCATCACCCACCAGTCCCACCGTGATCGTCTGCCAGGGCAGGGGAGGCGGCGTCTTCAGGTACACCGACACGATTTCCGAGGCGCTGAGGTTCGATGGCCGCGCGCCGGGGACGGACTGCAGCAGGTCGGACGGGCGGTTGCCGGCCACGACCACGCCATTGCGGTCCACGATGCTGATCACCCGTCCCGACGTGTCCCGGAACAGGCGTTGCATGGCCGTCGGGTCGGTCTTGAGGATGAGCACGCCCAGTGCGTGCCCGTTGTCGCTGATGCGGGCCGAGAAATTGAAGCCAGGCTTCTGGCTGATCTGCCCCATCACGAACTGGAAGCCCAGTCCCTCGGACATGGCCTGCTGGAAGTACTCCCGGTGCGCGAAGTTGGCGCCCAGCGTCGAGGCCTCGGGGCTGAGGTCGCTGTCGGCCACGGACGTGCCGTCGGTGTTCTGGATGTAGGCCTGGCGGAGGTGAAACCAGTGCGCCAGTTCTTCCAGGCGCGTGCTCATGTGTTGCACGGTATCGCGTGACAGCAGTTCGGATTGCAGTCGCCTGCGCTGCTGCGCCTGGGAGCCCGCGGTGGGTGGCACAGCCGTGTGCAACAGGAACTGGGTCATGTCCGGCTGGGCGGCCAGGGCATGGGACAGGCCGGCGATGGTGTGAAAGTGGGCCTCGACGTTGTCGCGCAGGATCTCCAGGCGCTGCTGTCCGCGCGCGTGGGCGTCCCGGTAAAAATTGTTGAGGCGCACGCACGTGAACGCTGCGGCCGCGGTCATGGCGGCGATGGCCCACAACAGGGCGGCACGCAAGGCGCGCTTGCGCAGCCCGTTCAGGTCAGGGGGTACTGCCAGCACATCGTCGCTCATGCGGTTCTCTCCATGCAGGTGCGGGTATCGTCGCACAGAGGTGTTGCGTTGCAGCGGTGATGACCCCAGGGCAGACCCCGACGTCTGTCCGCCCGGCCTGGGTGCTTGCTCAGGGGATTGGTGGCAGAATCCGGCTTTTCGTCTTGAACTTGCGATGCCATGAGCGCAGTTGTCATCAGCGGCACGGGTTTGTACCAGCCCCCGCACATCATCACCAACGACGAGTTGGTGGCCTCGTTCAACGCCTACGTGGACGCTTGGAATGCCGAACACGCCGCAGACATCGAAGCCGGCACACGCCAGCCTCTGACGCACTCCAGCAGCGAGTTCATCGAGAAGGCCTCGGGCATCCAGCAGCGCTATGTGATGGAAAAGGAAGGCATCCTCGACATCACTCGCATGTACCCGCGCCTGCAGGAGCGCGCGGACGACCAACTCTCGCTGATGGCCGAGATCGCCGTGGACGCCAGCCGCAAGGCCATCGCGGCCGCTGGCAAGACCCCCGCCGACATCGACGCCGTGATCTGCTCGGCCTCGAACATGCAGCGCGCCTACCCGGCCATGGCCGTCGAGATCCAGCAGGCCCTGGGTGCGGGTGGCTACGGCTTCGACATGAACGTCGCTTGCTCGGCCGCAACCTTCGCGCTGGACCAGGCCGTCAACGCCGTGCGCAGCGGCTCGGCCAAGTGCGTGCTGGTGGTCAACCCCGAAATCACCTCGGGCCACCAGGAGTGGAAAGACCGCGACTGCCACTTCATCTTCGGTGATGTGGCCACGGCCACCATCGTCGAGCGTGCCGACACCGCGACTTCGGCCGACCAATGGGAAGTGCTGGGCACGCAACTGGCCACGCAGTTTTCCAACAACATCCGCAACAACTTCGGCTACCTCAACCGCAGCGAAGACAGCGATCCGAAGGCCCGCGACAAGACCTTCCGCCAGGAAGGCCGCAAGGTGTTCAAGGAAGTGGTGCCCATGGTGGCCGCCCACATCGAGCGCCAGCTCAGTGGCTTGGGCATCGCGCCCACCGCCGTGCGCCGTTTCTGGCTGCACCAGGCCAACCTGGCCATGAACCAGCTGGTCATCAAGAAACTCACCGATGGCGAGCCCACCGCCGACATCGCGCCGCTCATCCTCAACGAGTTTGCCAACACTTCGTCGGCCGGCTCGATCATCGCTTTCCACCGTCACCGTGCCGACCTGAAGGCGGGCGATGTGGGCGTGATCTGCTCGTTCGGCGCAGGTTACTCGGTGGGGTCGGTGACTTTGCGCAAGCGTTGAGGCGGCTGGTGCTCCCCCATCGGAGGGAGCATCGCCCTGGCGGCTTGCGGGCACAATCTCCGCAGCGGAGCGGCCCTTTCCTCGCATTGACCAGTGGTCATCCACGGTTTTTCACGGCCCGTCTGGCATCCAGCGGGCCGTTTGCTTTGTCCGGTGCACCATGAGCAACGATTTCACCTTCTATTGGCACGATTACGAAACCTTCGGCCGCGTTCCCCGACGTGACCGCCCCTCGCAGTTCGCCGGCGTGCGCACCGACGCCCAGCTCAACGAAATCGGCGAGCCGCTGATGCAGTACTGCCAGCCTGCGCCCGACTGCCTGCCCGACCCGGAAGCCTGCCTGCTCACGGGCATCCTGCCGCAGACCTGCCTGGAGCGAGGCGTGCCCGAGCACCTGTTCGCCGACGCCATCGAGCAGGCGCTGGCCCAGCCCAACACCATCGGCGTGGGCTACAACACCATCCGCTTCGACGACGAGGTCACGCGCCACCTGTTCTGGCGCAACCTGATCGACCCCTACGCCCGCGAGTGGCAAAACGGCTGTGGCCGCTGGGACTTGCTCGACGTGGTGCGCACCACCTGGGCCTTGCGCCCCGAGGGCATCACTTGGCCGAAGCACGACGATGGCCGGCCGTCCTTCAAGCTGGAGCACCTCACCGCGGCCAATGGCCTGAGCCACGAGGCAGCGCACGATGCCTTGTCCGACGTGCGGGCCACCGTGGCGCTGGCCCGCATCGTCCAGCAGGCCCAGCCCAAGCTCTGGGACTTCTGCCTCAAGCTGCGCAAGAAGGACGCTGTGCTGGCCGAAGCCGGTCTGGACAAGCCACGCAGCGCCTGGAAGCCCTTCCTGCACATCTCGGGCATGTACGGCCACGAGCGCGGCTGCATGGCCCTGGTGTGGCCGCTGGCCCAGCACCCCAGCAACAAGAACGAAGTGCTGCTGTGGGACCTGGCCCATGACCCGTCCGAGCTGATCGATCTGAATGTGGCGACCATCCGCCAGCGTCTGTTCAGCAAGACGGCCGACCTGCCCGAGGGCGTCACCCGCCTGCCGCTCAAGAGCCTGCACATCAACAAATCGCCCATCGTCATCGGCAACTTGAAGATCCTCACGCCCGCCTTGCAGCAGAAGTGGGGCGTGGACCTGGACGTGGCTGCGCGCCACGCCGAGATCGCCGCCTCGCTGGGCCAGCGCATGGATGGCATCTGGGCCGAGGTGTACAGCCGCCCCGAACTCCGCGAGGGCGCCGCACCCGACGTGGACGAGGACCTCTACGGCGGCTTCGTGGGCAACGAAGACCGCCGCATCCTGCAGCGCCTCAAGGCCTTGTCGCCCGACGAGCTGGCCCAGCGGACCTCCTCGGGGCGCTCGCCGGGCTTCGCCGATGAGCGCCTGGAAGAGATCGTCTTCCGCTACCGCGCCCGCAACTTCCCCGACACCCTGAACGAGGAAGAACAAGGCCGCTGGTACGCCCTGCGCAGCGCACGTTTGCTCGAAGGCGCGGGCGGTGGCTTGTCGATGTCGGCGTTCTTCGAGCGCATCGACCAGCTCAGCGAGCAACTGCCCGAAGACGACGAGCGTGGCCAGGACATCCTGGGGGCGCTCTACGACTATGCCGAGCAAATTGCACCCTGAACAGCCGCTGAAAAAGCCGCTGATGCAGCCGCTGCGCTACCTGGGCGGCTACCCTGCGCACCTGCTGCTGCAAGTCCAGGGCCTGATCGACGCTGGCCGCCTGGGCGAGACCCTGGGCCAGCGCTACCCCACTCTGCACGAGGTGCGCACCGACAAGGCGCTCTACGACTACGTCACCGAGCTGAAGGCGCGGTGCATGCGCAGCGCCGACCCCATCAGCAAGGTCGCCTACGACAGCAAGCTCAAGGTGATCCAGCACGCGCTGGGCACGCACACCCGCGTTTCGCGCGTGCAAGGCGGGCAGCTCAAGGCCAAGCGCGAAATCCGCATCGCGAGCCTGTTCCGCGAGGCCCCGCCCGAGTTCCTGAACATGATCGTGGTGCACGAGCTCGCACACTTGAAAGAGCGCGAGCACGACAAGGCCTTCTACCAGCTGTGCCGCCACATGTCGCCCGACTACCACCAGCACGAGTTCGACCTGCGCCTGTGGCTCACCGCCCGTGACCTGGGGCTGATGCCGGGGCAGGCCGAGGCGTGAGCTGGCGCGTCAGAACAGCTTGTCGATGAAGGCTTTGAGGCGGTCTTCGATGCCGCCACCCGCGCTGCCAGGTTCAGGCGGGCGCGGGATCATGCTGGGATTGATGGGCTCGTTGTCCGTGCCCAGCTCTTTGAGGAAACCGCCGTCGGCCCATTCCTTGTAGCGCCAGCCGGATTCCAGGCGCACCACGCCTTCCGGGGCGGGCATCTCGCTGACAGGCTCGCGGCTGAGGGCTGTGGACATGTACTGGATCCACACCGGCAGCGCCAGTGAGGCGCCCGAAGCGTGGCTGCCCAGGCTGCGCGGCGTGTCGTAGCCCAGCCAGACCACTGCCGCCACGTGCGGCTGAAAACCTGCGAACCAGGCGTCCACCACGTCGTTGGTGGTGCCGGTCTTGCCGTACAGGTCGGGGCGCTTGAGCTGGGCCTGTGCACGTGCGGCCGTGCCGCTGCGGGCGACCTCGTTGAGCAGCGTGCCCGTGAGGAAGGCGTTGCGAGCCGGCACCACGCGGTCACCCTCGTCCAGCACCTTGACCGGTGCCTCGAAGACCACCTTGCCATCGCCGTTCGTGATGCGGCGGATCACCATCGGCGACACCTTCATCCCGCCATTGGCGATCACCGCGTACGCGCTGGCCAGCTGCAAGGGCGTGGTCGCTCCGGCGCCGAGCGCCAGGGTCAGGTTGTCGGGTTGCTTGTCCACGTCGAAGCCGAAGCGGCCGGTCCAGGCGCGCGCAGCCTGCGGCCCCAGCAGTTGCACCAGGCGGATGCTGACCATGTTCTTGGACTTGGCCAGCGCGGTGTGCAGGGGCATGGGCCCCTCGAACTGACCGTCGGCGTTCGAGGGGTTCCAGTCGCCCACGCTCAGCGGTGCGTCGTTGACCAGGGTCTCGGGCATCACGCCGTTTTCCAGGGCGGCGGCGTACAGGAAGGGCTTGTAGCTGGAGCCCGGCTGGCGCCAGCCCTGCGTGGCGTGGTTGAACTGGTTGCGCTGGAAGTCGAAGCCGCCCACCATGGCGCGGACCTGCCCGTCGCGCGGGTCCAGCGCCACCAGGGCGCCTTCGGCTTCGGGCCATTGCGTGATCACCCAATCTCCGCCTTGCTGTGCCGCACGCACCACAGAGCCGCGGCGCAGCCTGAGCTTGTCGCTGGCCTTGGGCGCCAGCGCGGCTTGTACCTGCCGCAGCCCCTTGCCGCTGACGGGGATGACCTCGCCACCCGCCAGCACCACCGTCACGCGTTTGGCGTTGACGTCGGTCACCACGGCCGCGTGCAGCATCTCGTCGTCGTTGTACTCGTTGAGCACCTGAGAGACGGCCGGGTCGGTGTCGGCCAGGTCGCGGTCGAGGTCCTCCTGGCCTTCGGGACCGCGCCAAGCTTGGCCCACCTCGCGGTCGATCAGGGCTTTGCGCAGGGCTTTCCAGGCGGCTTGCTGCTCGGCAGCCCGCAAGGTGGTCACCACCTTCATGCCACTGGTGTAGGCCTTGTCGCCGTACTGTGCAAAGACCTGGGCGCGGGCCATCTCGGCCACGTACTCGGCGTGCACCTCGGCCTCGGCCGGGTTGCGCACGCTCAGCTTCTCGGCCTTGGCGGCGGCGTACTGTTCGTCGTTGAGGACCCCTTCCGTGTGCATGCGCGACAGCGCCACCAACTGGCGTGCCCGCGCCCGCGTGGGGTTCTTGATCGGGTTCACGTTGGCCGGGTTTTGGGGCAGGCCGGCCAGCATCGCGCACTCGGCGGCCGACAGCGCGCTCAGCGGTTTGCCGAAGTAGGTCTGCGCGGCCTCGGCAAAGCCATAGGAGCGGGCGCCCAGGTAGATCTGGTTCATGTAGAGCGTGAGGATCTGCTCCTTGCCCAGCTCGCGCTCGATCTTCAGCGACAGCAGCGCTTCCTTGAGCTTGCGGCTCAGCGTCTTCTCACGCGTCAGGAAGAAGGTGCGTGCCACCTGCTGCGTGATGGTGGACGCCCCCTGCGTGCGCCCGCCCGTCACGTTGGCAACCACCGCACGCAGCACGCCGACGGGATCGATGCCGTGGTGCTCGTAGAAACGGCTGTCTTCGACGGCCAGCAGGCTGTCGCGCATCAGTTTCGGGATTTTCTCGAAGGGCACGAACTGCCGCTTTTCGCTGCCAAAGCCGCCGATCTCCACGCCATCGGCCGTGTACACGCGCAGCGGCTGTTTGGGCTGGTAATGCGCCAGGCCGCTGGTGTCGGGCAGCTGGGGGTAAAGCACGGCCGCCGTGACGAGCAAGCTCAGCACGCCTGCCGCCATGAGCGCACACAGCCCCAGGAAGAGGGCGAGCGCCAGGCCGCGTTGGCGGTTCAAGGCGCGCAAGTGGCGCAAGGGGCGGGCACGGGGCGAGGCCAGGACAGGCATGCGGTGGAGGCAGGCGCCAGCTCGGCGTCTGCGAAAGCAACAACCCTCGGATTATCCCGCGCGGGCGAGCGAGGCATGTGTCGAAGCATGTCTGGCCGGGCATGAAAAAGCCCGCCTCGGTTTCCCGGGCGGGCTCGGTGTCGGACGCCGCGTCGACCCCGGCGTCTGCCAGGCCGCGATCGGCTTCCGATCAGAAGGTGTCAGGCCTGAATCAGGCGGCCTTCACGTCCTTGGCGGCTTCCACGTACTCGTCGATCTGGTTGAAGTTCAGGTACTTGTAGATCGCGTCGGCGTTGGCGGTCACCACACCGGTTTCGACCAGGTACTCGGCGGGCGTCGGCAGACGGCCCAGCTTCGACGCCACAGCAGCCAGCTCGGCAGAGCCCAGGAACACGTTGGTGTTCTTGCCCAGACGGTTGGGGAAGTTGCGGGTCGAGGTCGAGATGCAGGTCGAGCCTTCTTTGATCTGAGCCTGGTTGCCCATGCACAGCGAGCAGCCAGGCATTTCGGTGCGGGCACCGGCTTGGCCGAAGGTGTTGTAGTAGCCTTCCTTGGTCAGCTCGGCGGCGTCCATCTTGGTCGGCGGGGCGACCCACAGGCGCACGGGCAGGTCCTTCTTGCCTTCCAGCACCTTGCCGGCCGCACGGAAGTGACCGATGTTGGTCATGCACGAGCCAATGAACACTTCGTCGATCTTGGTGCCAGAGACTTCGGACAGGAACTTGGCGTCGTCCGGGTCGTTCGGGCAGCAGACGATCGGCTCCTTGATGTCGGCCAGGTCGATCTCGATGACGGCAGCGTACTCGGCGTCCTTGTCGGCTTCCAGCAGGTTCTGGTTGGTCAGCCAAGCTTCTTGTGCGTCGATGCGGCGCTGCAGGGTGCGGGCGTCGGCGTAGCCGTTGGCGATCATGTTCTTCATCAGAACGATGTTCGACTTCAGGTACTCGGCAACCGGTTCCTTGTTCAGCTTGATGGTGCAACCCGCGGCCGAGCGCTCAGCGGAAGCGTCGGACAGCTCGAACGCTTGCTCGACCTTCAGGTCAGGCAGGCCTTCGATTTCGAGGATGCGGCCCGAGAAGATGTTCTTCTTGCCGGCCTTGGCCACGGTCAGCAGACCGGCCTTGATGGCGTACAGGGGGATGGCATGCACCAGGTCACGCAGGGTGACGCCGGGCTGCATCTGGCCCTTGAAGCGAACCAGCACCGACTCTGGCATGTCCAGGGGCATCACGCCCGTGGCAGCACCGAAAGCGACCAGGCCCGAACCAGCGGGGAAGGAGATGCCGATGGGGAAGCGGGTGTGCGAGTCGCCACCGGTGCCCACCGTGTCGGGTAGCAGCAGGCGGTTCAGCCACGAGTGGATCACGCCGTCGCCCGGACGCAGGGCCACGCCGCCGCGGTTCGAGATGAAGGCGGGCAGCTCGCGGTGCATCTTCACGTCCACAGGCTTCGGATATGCCGCGGTGTGGCAGAAGGACTGCATGACCAGGTCAGCCGAGAAGCCCAGGCAAGCCAGGTCTTTGAGCTCGTCGCGGGTCATCGGGCCGGTGGTGTCTTGCGAACCCACGGTGGTCATCTTCGGCTCGCAGTAGGTGCCGGGGCGCACGCCTTGGCCTTCGGGCAGGCCAACCGCACGGCCGACCATCTTCTGGGCCAAGGTGAAGCCCTTGCCGCTGTCCACCGGTGCTTGCGGCAGGCGGAAGGCGGTGGAGGCGGGCAGGCCCAGGAACTCGCGGGCCTTGGCCGTGAGCGAGCGACCGATGATCAGGTTGATGCGGCCGCCGGCTTGCACCTCGTCGAGCAGCACTTGCGACTTCAGCTCGAACTTGGCGGCGACAGCGCCGTTCTTCTCGATCTTGCCTTCGTACGGGTAGACGTCGAGCACGTCACCCATTTCGAAGTTGGACACGTCCACTTCGATGGGCAGCGAGCCAGAGTCTTCCTGCGTGTTGAAGAAGATGGGGGCGATCTTGCCGCCCAGGGTCACGCCGCCGAAGCGCTTGTTGGGCACGAAGGGGATGTCTTCTCCGGTGGCCCAGATCACGCTGTTGGTGGCCGACTTGCGCGAAGAACCGGTGCCGACCACGTCGCCCACATAGGCCACGAGGTTGCCCTTCTTCTTCAGGTCTTCGATGAACTGCATCGGACCGCGCTTGCCGTCTTCTTCGGGCTTGAAGGCCGCGTCAGGACGGGTGTTCTTGAGCATCGCCAGATAGTGCATCGGGATGTCAGGGCGGCTCCAGGCGTCCGGGGCGGGCGACAGGTCGTCGGTGTTGGTTTCGCCAGGCACCTTGAACACGGTCACGGTGATTTTTTCGGCAACCTTCGGGCGGGTGGCGAACCACTCGGCGTCGGCCCACGACTGCATCACGGCCTTGGCGTTGGCGTTGCCCGACTTGCACAGCTCGGACACGTCGTGGAACGCGTCGAACATCAGCAGGGTTTTCTTCAGTGCATCGGCAGCCGCGGTGCCGACTTCGGCGTCCGACAGCAGGTCGATCAGGGGCTTGACGTTGTAGCCGCCGACCATGGTGCCGAGCAGTTCGGTGGCCTTGGCCTTGGAGATCAGCTTGGCGACGACATCGCCATGGGCCACGGCCGACAGGAAGGAGGCCTTCACCTTGGCGGCATCGTCCACGCCTGGGGGCACGCGGTGGGTCAGCAGGTCGAGCAGGAACGCATCTTCGCCAGCGGGCGGGTTCTTGATCAGCTCGATCAGCTCGGCGACCTGGCTGGAGGTCAGGGGCAGCGGGGGGATGCCAAGCGCGGCGCGCTCGGCAACGTGTTGGCGATAGGCTTGCAACATGGTGTTCACCTGGTGAGGATGGAGACAGGATCGGTTTGTTCGCGTGGGCGCGGGTCACACTGCCGACGCTCAAGTCTTATAGAAGACTTGGACCGGCCGCTATTGTCGCTCAGGAATGGCGTTTTGACCATGTTTTGAGGGGCATCTTGTGGGGCTTGTGGCCCACGCGGACCATGAAAAAAGCCCGCACGGCGGCGGGCTTCGGGAAGGTGCCGCACACCGCGGCACATGCATCGGTGTGCGCTTCAGCGGGCGTCGAAAATGGACGGGCGCGGCGGCTGGCTGGCGAGGTCGGCTTCGGCCTTGCGCTGCACCTCGTGCACGCAGGCATCGACCAGGCGCTTGCCCGACTTGGTGTCCAGCACCATGGACTTGGTGAGGATCTGCACCAGCAGGGCCTGGCCGCGCACGTCTTCCAAGCGGATGGCGCCGGTGGCCGATTGCACGGGCTTCATCACCCATGACTGGCGGTCCAGGGCCAGGTTGACGTAGCCGGGGTGGGCGTCGTTGCGGTCCACCGTGATGCGGCGGCCGAACTCGCACTCGTAGCGACCGAGCAGCACGCGGTCGGCCGCCTGCATCTGCACGTCGTCGGCCGCGGCCAGCACCAGCGGCTTTTCGGCGGCGGCGCCCTTGATCACGGCCTTGGAGGCTTTGGCAGGTGCCGCGGCGTGCGCCAGTTGCGGGCCGAAGGTGGCGGCCACCATGCCCAGCACCATGCCGGCCGACAGGGCCCAGGTGCGGATGCGTTGGTGGCGACGGATGACTGCGGATGATTTCATGCTGCTGCGAACCTCGGGCGGTGTGTCGGGAACGGTGTCGGAGCCGACCCGGTGGACGTGACATCCACCGCGTTGCTCAGCCGCCGATCTTGCCACCGATCGGACATGCCTGTGTGTGACAAGTGTCAACGCGGATTGTCAGAACGCGTCACCGGGCACGCGCACCCAGCCTTCCATGAGGATGCGGGCGCTGCGGCTCATGATGGCCTTGGTCACCGTCCATTGGCCGTTGACCTGGCTGGCTTGCGCACCCACACGCAGGGTGCCGGACGGGTGGCCGAAGCGCACCGCCTCGCGCGCGCCACCGCCAGCCGCCGTGTTCACCAGCGTGCCCGGGATGGCCGCCGCCGTGCCAATGGCCACCGCGCAGGTGCCCATCATGGCGTGGTGCAGCTTGCCCATGGACAGGGCGCGCACCAGCAGGTCCACGTCACCGGCTTCGATGGTCTTGCCGCTGGAGGCCGCGTAGGCGGTGGGCGGGGCCACGAAGGCGATCTTCGGGGTGTGCTGGCGGGTGGCGGCTTCTTCGGGCGTCTTGATCAGGCCCATGCGCAGGGCGCCGGCCACACGGATGGCTTCGAAGCGCTTCAGTGCAGCCGGGTCGCTGTTGATCTGCTCGCGCAGTTCGGTGCCCGTGTAGCCGATGTCTTTCGCGTTGACGAACACGGTGGGGATGCCGGCCGTGATCATCGTGGCCTTGAGGGTGCCCCCTTTGACCACGGACTCGGGCACTTCCAGGTCATCCACCAGATTGCCGGTGGGGAACATCGAGCCGCCCTCGTCGCCATCGTCAGACGGGTCCATGAATTCGAGCACGATCTCGGCGGCGGGAAAGGTCACGCCATCCAGCTCGAAGTCACCGGTTTCCTGCACCTGACCGTGGCTGACGGGCACGTGCGCGATGATGGTCTTCTGGATGTTGGCTTGCCAGATGCGCACCACGGCGACGCCTTCCGGACCTTGCGGGATGCGGGCTGGATCGACCAAGCCCGCGTGGATGGCAAAAGCGCCCGCCGCGGTGGACAGGTTGCCGCAGTTGCCGGACCAATCGACGAAGGGCTTGTCGATCGAGACCTGGCCGTAGAGGTAGTCCACGTCGTGGTCGGGCACGCTGGACGTCGACAGGATCACGCACTTGCTGGTGCTGGACGTGGCCCCGCCCATGCCGTCGATGTGGGCGGCATAGGGGTCGGGGCTGCCGATGACGCGCATGAACAGCTTGTCGCGCGCGGCGCCGGGCTGCTGGCACGAGGCCGGCAGGTCCGCCAGGCGGAAGAACACGCCTTTGCTGGTGCCGCCACGGATGTAGGTGGCGGGGATCTTCACTTGGGGTGCGTGAGCCATGTCGGTGTCTCCTTTGCCTCAGGCGGCCTTGTTCGCTGCCAAGAAATCTTGCGCGAAGCGTTGCAGCACGCCACCGGCCTCATAGACCGAGACCTCTTCGGCCGTGTCCAGTCGGCAGGTCATGGGCACCTTGACGACTTCACCACTCTTGCGGGTGATGACCAGGGTCAGGTCGGTGCGGGGTTTGAGCGCGCCTTCGACGTCGTAGGTTTCGGTGCCGTCGATGTTCAGCGTCAGGCGGGTGGTGCCCGGCTTGAACTCCAGCGGCAGTACGCCCATGCCGATCAGGTTGGTGCGGTGGATGCGCTCGAAGCCTTCGGCCGCGATGGCTTCCACGCCAGCCAGGCGCACGCCCTTGGCGGCCCAGTCGCGCGAGGAGCCCTGGCCGTAGTCGGCGCCGGCCACGATGATCAGCGGCTGCTTGCGCTCCTGGTAGGCCTCCATGGCTTCCCACATGCGCACGACCTTGCCTTCGGGTTCGATGCGGGCCAGCGAGCCGACCTTCACCTTGCCGTCGGCGTCGCGCACCATCTCGTTCTTCAGCGTGGGGTTCGCGAAGGTGGCGCGCATGGCGGTGAGGTGGTCACCGCGGTGGGTGGCGTAGGAGTTGAAGTCCTCCTCGGGCAGACCCATCTTGTGCAGGTATTCACCGGCGGCCGAGTTCATCATGATCGCGTTGGACGGCGACAGGTGGTCGGTGGTGATGTTGTCGGGCAGGACGGCCAGCGGGCGCATGCCCTTGAGCGTGCGCGGGTTGGCGGCCAGCGCGCCGACGCCTTCGGTGTCCCAGTAGGGCGGGCGGCGGATGTAGGTGGACTGCGCGCGCCAGTCGTACTGCGGGCTGACCTTCACGCCGTCGTCGGCCTTGATGGCGAACATGGGCTCGTACACGGCGCGGAACATCTCGGGCTTGACGCTGGCCTTGACGATGGCGTCGATCTCGTCATCCGAGGGCCAGATGTCCTTGAGGCGAATCTCTTTGCCGTCGATCACCGCCAGCACGTCGTTTTCGATGTCGAAGCGGATGGTGCCGGCGATGGCGTAGGCCACCACCAGCGGGGGCGAGGCCAGGAAGGCTTGCTTGGCGTAGGGGTGGATGCGGCCGTCGAAGTTGCGGTTGCCCGAGAGCACGGCGGTGGCGTAGAGGTCGCGGTCCACGATCTCTTGCTGGATGACCGGGTCGAGCGCGCCCGACATGCCGTTGCAGGTCGTGCAGGCGAAGGCCACGATGCCGAAGCCAAGCTTCTCCAGGTCGCCCATCAGGCCGGCTTCGTTCAGGTAGAGCTCAACCGCCTTCGAGCCAGGGGCCAGCGAGGACTTCACCCAGGGCTTGCGCGTCAGGCCCAGCTTGTTGGCGTTGCGGGCCAGCAGCGCGGCGGCAATGACGTTGCGCGGGTTGGAGGTGTTGGTGCAGCTGGTGATGGCGGCGATGATCACGGCGCCATCGGGCATGGTGCCTTCGCTGGCCGATGGCATCTGCCACGCGCCCGAGATGCCCTTGGCGGCCAGGTCGCTCGTGGCCACGCGGGCGTGCGGGTTCGAGGGGCCGGCCATGTTGCGCACCACGGTGCTCAGGTCGAAGGTCAGCTCGCGTTCGTAGACCGCGCTCTTCAGCGAATCCGACCACAGGCCGGCTTGCTTGGCGTAGGTCTCGACCAGCTTGACCTGGGCGGCATCGCGGCCGGTCAGGGTCAGGTAGTCCAGCGTTTGCTCGTCGATGCTGAACATCGCGGCGGTGGCGCCGTATTCAGGCGCCATGTTCGAGATGGTGGCCCGGTCGCCGATGGTGAGCTTCGAGGCGCCTTCGCCGTGGAACTCGAGGTAAGCGCCCACGACCTTGGACTTGCGCAGGAACTCGGTCAGCGCCAGCACCACGTCGGTGGCGGTGATGCCAGCTTGGCGTTGGCCTGTGAGCTTGACGCCGACGATTTCGGGCAGGCGCATCCACGAGGCGCGGCCCAGCATCACGTTCTCGGCTTCTAGGCCGCCCACGCCGATCGCGATCACGCCGAGTGCATCGACGTGCGGGGTGTGCGAGTCGGTGCCGACGCAGGTGTCGGGGTAGGCGACGCCCTTGTCCGCATGGATCACCGGCGACATCTTCTCCAGGTTGATCTGGTGCATGATGCCGTTGCCCGCGGGGATCACGTCCACGTTGGCGAAGGCCTTCTTCGTCCAGTTGATGAAGTGGAAGCGGTCTTCGTTGCGGCGCTCTTCGATGTCGCGGTTCTTCTGGAAGGCATCGGGGTCGAATCCGCCGCACTCCACGGCCAGCGAGTGGTCCACGATCAGCTGCACGGGCACCACGGGGTTCACCTTGGCCGGGTCGCCGCCTTCCTTGGCGATGGCGTCGCGCAGGCCAGCCAGGTCCACCAGCGCGGTCTGGCCCAGGATGTCGTGGCAGGCCACGCGGGCGGGGAACCAGGGGAAGTCATGGTCGCGCTTGCGCTCGATGAGCTGTGTCAGCGAACGGGTCACGATGGCTGGGTCGGCCTTGCGCACGATGTTCTCGGCGTGCACGCGCGAGGTGTAGGGCAGGGTGGCCCAGGCGCCTGGATGGATGGCGTCAACAGCGGCTTGGGCGTCGAAATAGTCCAGCGAGGTGCCGGGCAGGTTCTTGCGGAAATTCGTGTTCATGGGGCGGCCTCGTTGGGGCTGAAGTCTGGGCTGGTGTCTGGGGCGTTGTCAGCAGCAGGGGCGCTGGCAAACGACAAGGCGCCACATCGCGACGGGTCTCGCGTCGGCAATGTGGCGCCTTTTATTTGTGGTTCTTTGTGGCTCAAGGCTTACTTGCGGTCCTTGATGGGCACGAACTTCTGGTCTTCAGGGCCGGTGTAGTTGGCCGACGGACGGATGATCTTGCCGTCGATGCGTTGCTCGATCACGTGGGCCGACCAGCCGCTGGTGCGGGCGATCACGAACAGTGGGGTGAACATCGCGGTGGGCACGCCCATCATGTGGTAGCTCACTGCGCTGAACCAGTCCAGGTTGGGGAACATCTTCTTGACTTCCCACATCACCGATTCCAGGCGGGCGGCGATGTCGTACATCTTCAGGTTGTTCTCTTCCTTGGACAGGTCCTCGGCCACCTTCTTGATGACCACGTTGCGCGGGTCGCTCACGGTGTAGACGGGGTGACCGAAGCCGATCACGACTTCCTTCTTCTCGACGCGGGCGCGGATGTCGGCCTCGGCCTCATCGGGGTTGTCGTAGCGCTTCTGGATCTCGAAGGCGACTTCGTTGGCGCCACCGTGCTTCGGACCACGCAGGGCACCGATGCCGCCGGTGATGGCGGAGAACATGTCGGAGCCCGTGCCGGCCACCACGCGCGAGGTGAAGGTCGAGGCGTTGAATTCGTGCTCTGCGTACAGGATCAGGCTGGTGTGCATGGCGCGCACCCAGCTGTCACGCGGCTTCTCGCCGTGCAGCAGGTGCAGGAAGTGGCCGCCGATGGAGTCGTCATCGGTTTCCACGTCGATGCGCTTGCCGTTGTGGCTGTAGTGGTACCAGTACAGCAGCATCGAGCCCAGCGAGGCCATCAGCTTGTCGGCGATGTCGCGGGCGCCGGGGTGGTTGTGGTCGTCCTTCTCGGGCGAGAGGCAACCCAGCACGGACACGCCAGTGCGCATCACGTCCATCGGGTGGGCCGACGGGGGGAGTTGCTCCAGCGCGGTCTTCAGGCCGGCGGGCAGGCCGCGCAGCGACTTGAGCTTGGCCTTGTAGCCAGCCAGCTCGGCCACGGTGGGCAGCTTGCCGTGCACCAGCAGGTAGGCGATTTCTTCGAACTCGCTGGTCGTGGCCAGGTCGAGGATGTCATAGCCGCGGTAGGCCAGGTCGTTGCCGGTGCGGCCGACGGTGCACAGGGCGGTGTTGCCGGCAGCAGTGCCAGAGAGGGCGACGGATTTCTTGGGCTTGAAGCCGGGCGTCGTGGTCTCGGGGGTAGCGCTCATGGTCGGGGTCTCCTGTGAGGGTGTGCGGGTTATTTCTTGGCAGCGAACAGGGCGTCCAGCTTGCCTTCGAATGCGTGGTAGTTGATGCGGTCGTACAGCTCTTCGCGGGTCTGCATGATGTCGACCACGCTCTTTTGGTGGCCGTCACGGCGGATGGCGGTGTAGACGGCTTCGGCGGCCTTGTTCATGGCGCGGAAGGCGCTCAGCGGGTAGAGCACCATGCCCACGCCGGTGGGGCGCAGCTCGTCCACGCTGAACAGCGGGGTCTTGCCGAACTCGGTGATGTTGGCCAGCACGGGCACGTTGACGGCCTTGACGAACTTCTCGTAGGTCGGCAGGTCGTAGGCGGCTTCGGCGAAGATGCCGTCGGCGCCCGCTTCCACGCAGGCAATCGCGCGCTCGATGGCGGCGTCCACGCCGTGCACCTGGATGGCGTCGGTGCGGGCGATCAGGAAAAAGTCCTTGTCGGTCTTGGCATCGGCGGCGGCCTTGACGCGGTCGACCATCTCTTCGGTGGTGACGATTTCCTTGCCGGGGCGGTGACCGCAGCGCTTGGCGCCGACCTGGTCTTCGATGTGGCAGGCGGCAGCACCCGCCTTGATCAGGCTCTTGACGGTGCGCTCGATGTTGAAGGCGCTGGGGCCGAAGCCGGTGTCGATGTCAACGAGCAGCGGGGTGTCGCACACGTCGGTGATGCGGCGCACGTCGATCAGCACGTCTTCCAGGCCACTGATGCCCAGGTCAGGCAGGCCCAACGAACCAGCGGCCACGCCGCCACCCGACAGGTAGATGGCCTTGTAGCCGGCGCGTTGGGCCAGCAAGGCGTGGTTGGCGTTGATGGCGCCGATGATCTGAAGGGGTGCTTCTTCCTTCAGGGCTTGGCGAAAGCGTGCGCCGGGGGACAGTTGGGCCATGTGGATCTCCGTGAGGGGTGTCCGGCAGCCGGACGGATGGGATCGGTGACAGGGGTACCGCAACGTGTGTGCCAGGGCGGATCATAGGCGGGCCCTGGCCGGCTGGGGAGCCCCAAGTGCTTGATTTTGTTGGCTTGGCGCGTGAGCCGCCCGACCTGGCGTGGCGACGGCACGTTGCATATTTGTTTCTGTATTGAAACGTTGTTTCGCTTCTGTGCAAAAATGCACCATGCCGCCTCCAACGCCGTCACCTGCTGCGCCCCCCCGCATCGTCGCCGTGGGCTTTCGCCGCATCAACAAGATGCTGCAGGAGCTGGCGCCCGACGTGGCCGATCACGCGGTGGTCGATGTGCTGGACGTGGGCTTCGAAGAGGCCGTGGCGCGCGTCCAGGCGCTGCAATCCCGGCAACCGGTGGACGTGGTCGTGGCGGCCGGCTCCAACGGCGCCTACCTGCGCCAGCACCTCGATGTGCCGGTCGTGCTGGTCAAGGTGGGCGGCTTCGACCTGATGCAGGCCCTGGCGCAGGCGCGGCGCCTGTCCGGCGAAGGCGCGGGCCCCATCGGCCTGGTCACCTTCGAGGGCATGGCGCCCGACCTGCAGCCCTTCGAGCGCCTGTTCGACTTCGCCATCCGCCAGCGCAGCTACCGCACCGAGGACGAGGCCCGTGCCTGCGTGCGCGAGCTGCAGCATGCCGGCATCGCGGTGGTGGTGGGCTCGGGCGTGGCCGTCGATGTGGCCGAGCAGTTGGGCCTGACGGGGCTCTTCCTGTATTCGATGGACGCCGTGCGCGAGGCCCTGGCCGATGCCGTCGAGGTGGCCCGCGCCGCCCGCATCCAGCAGGCCAAGCGCGAGCGCCTGAACACCTTGCTGGCGCACCTGAGCGATGGTGTCATCGCGGTGGACCAGCACGAGCGCATCGAGACGCTGAACCCGGCGATGGCGCAGTGGCTGGGCATCGAGCCCGGCGCCTGGCTGGGGCGGCGCCTGAGTGCGGCGTGCCCGGAGCTCAGCCTGCAGGCCACGCTGCGCCTGGGCCTGCCTGAGCTGGAAAAAATCGAGCGCGTGCGTGGGCGCCAGCTCATCGTCAGCCGCATGCCCATCGTCGAGCAGGGGGTGTTGACGGGCGCGGTGCTGTCGGCACAAGACGCCATCTCCATCCAGCGGGTGGACCGCCACATCCGCGCGCGCAGCCAGTCGCACGCGGCCTCCGGGCGCTACGAGCTGGCCCAGTTCGCCGGGCGCAGCGTGGCCTCGCAACGTGTGCAGGCGCTGGCGCAGCGCTGTGCGCAAAGCGCGGCCACGGTGCTGCTGCTGGGCGAGAGCGGCACGGGCAAGGAGTTGATCGCTCAGGGCATCCACCGCGCCAGCGACCGCCGCGACATGCCTTTCGTGGCCGTGAACTGCGCGGCCCTGTCCGAGACCCTGCTGGAGAGCGAGCTGTTCGGCCACGAGGAAGGCGCCTTCACCGGCGCACGCCGCGGCGGCAAGATCGGCCTGTTCGAGGCGGCCCACAAGGGCACCATCTTCCTCGATGAGATCGGCGAGATGCCGCTGGCCTTGCAGACCCGCATGCTGCGCGTGCTGCAAGAGCGCGAGGTGTTGCGTGTGGGGGCGGTCGAGCCCACGCCGGTGCAGGTGCGCGTCATCGCGGCCACCCACCGCGACCTGGCCGAGCAGGTGGCGCAGGGGCGCTTCCGGCTGGATCTGTATTACCGGCTCAACATCTTGCGCATCGAGGTGCCGCCGCTGCGCGAACGCCTGGCCGACATCCCCGACATCGCGGCCGCCTTGCTGGCCAAGGTGCGCGAGCGCTTGGGGGTGGTATCGGGATCGGTCGTTGGCGAGAGTGGGGGCTGGCGCGCCATCTGGCAAGCCTTGATGACACAAGCCCCGCACCACGGCTGGCCTGGCAATGTGCGCGAGCTGGACAACCTCATCGAGCGCCTGGTGGTGTGCGTGCAGCCAGGGGCGGTGCCGTCGTCCTCAGAGGCCGCGCAGTTGCTGCGCGAACTGGCGCCCGAGCTGTTCGCCTGGGCTGGCGCGGCCTTGCTGCCTGTGCATGGTGGTGATGTCAGGGGCGGCGAGGGCATCGAGGGCATCGCTCGGGCGCTCAAGCCCGCGCAGCGCCTCAGCGAGCGCGAGCACATCCTGGCCACGCTCGCCGACTGCGGCGAAGACAAGGCCCTGGCCTGCCAGCGCCTGGGCATCAGCCGCACCACCTTGTGGCGCAAGCTGCGCGCAGGCTGAACCCTGGATCAGCCCAGTGTGCGGCGCTTGGCGAGCGCCAGACCGATCAGGCCCAAACCCAGCAGCGCCCAGGTGCCGGGCTCGGGCACGGCCGGCGTGGTACCGCCAGCGACCACGGCGATGCCATCGATCGACAGGTAGGCCTTGGTCGTGTCGGCCAGGCGGAAGGACAGCTGCTGGCTGGCCGACGTCGCGGTGAAAACCAGCGATTCGCTCAGCCAGTTCGACGACAGGCCCAGTGTGCTGCCATGGCCGATCGACACGCCATCCAGCATCACGTCGATGGCATTGCTGCCCAGGTACTGCACCGGCGAAGCGGCGTCCGGGCGGTTCAGGCCGAAGTTGCCAGCGAACCAGCTCACGGTGTAGGTCTGCCCCACCGACAAGCCGCTGAGGATCTGGCCAAAGCGTTCGACATAGCTGCCGTTGATGCCCAGGCCCACCCAGGTGCCGCCGTCGGGTGATGCCGTGGGGGCCACGCCGAAGTCGGTGGCGCCCGTCACGCCGACGTTGTTGCCGCCGTCCAGGGTGTCGGGCGTGCCTTCCAGGATGCTCCAGCCATCGGGCGTGCCCATGTTGGCGGTCGAACCCGTCAAGGAGCCGTTGACCACGATGGACGCTGCGTGGGCCGTGCTGGACAGGCAAAACAGAGCGCTCAGAGCGAGGGCGGAGGCAAGGCGGGTGAACTGCATGGGTACTTCCTGTGACGGGTACAACTTTGTGAGGGGATGTTACGCGAATGCCGCCAAGCGCGCAGCCATCTCCCGCCCCCTCATGTGAAGGAGGTGCCGACCTGCATGGCGTGCAAAGCGTGAACATTCCCGCACCGGAGGTCACCGGGTGAAAAAGCACACCACGATGCGGATGCCGTGGCCCTGCGGCTGGCCGAGCTTCGGCTGACGCGCCGTGGCCGCGCTGGCACAATGCCGCCTCCTCTTCTGTCCCGCTTGGCCCTCGCATGACCCTGCCTGCAGCGCCCGCCGCGCCCACCGCACGTGCGACGCCCCGTGTCCTGTCGTTCATCCCCCCGATGACGCAGCTCAACACGCCGTACCCCTCCACCGCCTACCTCACGGGCTTCCTGCGCGAGCAGGGCGTGGACGCGGCGCAGGAAGACCTCGCCCTGGCCCTGGTGCTGCGCTTGTTGTCGCGCGCCGGCCTGCAGTCGGTTCGCGAAGTGGTCGATGCCTTGCCGGCGTCGTCGGCCGCGGCCCGCAGTCCGGCGGTGCGTTCCTTCGCTGAGCAGGCCGACGCCTACCTCACCACCATCGACCGCACCATCGCCTTCCTGCAGGGCCGCGACGCCACGCTGGCCCACCGCATCGCCGGCCGCGGCTTCCTGCCCGAGGGCCCGCGTTTCGCCGCGCTCGACCACTACGTCCACGACGATGAAGAGAGCGGCGATCCGCTGGCCTGGGCCTTCGGTGCCCTGGGCCTGCAAGACCGCGCCCGCCACCTCGCCACGCTCTACCTCAACGACCTGGCCGACGTGCTGCGCGACGCCATCGACCCGCGCTTCGAGTTCGTGCGCTACGCCGAGTCGCTGGCCATGAGTCAGCCCAGCTTCGACCCGCTGGCCCAGGCCTTGGCCGCGCCCCACAACCTCGTGGATGCCACGCTGTGCGAGCTGGCGCTTGACGCCATCCAGCGCCATCAACCTGAGCTGGTGCTGCTGTCCGTGCCGTTTCCGGGCGCGGTCTATGCCGCCTTCCGCATCGCCCAGGCGATCAAGGCGAAGCACCCCGGCATCCGCATCGCACTCGGCGGAGGCTTCGTCAACACCGAGCTGCGCGAGCTGGCCGAGCCCCGCGTCTTCGACTTTGTCGATTTCGTCTCGCTGGACGCCGGCGAGCGCCCCTTGCTCGCTTTGCTCGAACACGTGGCGGGCCGCCGCAGCCGCGAGCGCCTGGTGCGCACCTTCGTGCGCGATGACACCGGCACCGTCAAGCTGATGCAATGGCAGGAGCCCGACGTGCCCTTCAGCGACGTGGGCACACCCACCTGGGACGGCCTGCCGCTGGACAAGTACCTGTCCCTGCTGGACATGCTCAACCCCATGAACCGGCTCTGGTCGGACGGGCGCTGGAACAAGCTCACCGTGGCCCACGGCTGCTACTGGAAGAAGTGCAGCTTCTGCGACGTCAGCCTGGACTACATCTCGCGCTACGAAGCCGCGTCTGCCGAGGTGCTGGTGGACCGCATCGAAGCCATCGTCCTTGAGACCGGCCAGACGGGCTTCCATTTCGTCGACGAGGCCGCGCCGCCAAAGGTGCTGCGCGCACTGGCCGAAGAGCTGCTGAAGCGCGGTGTGCAGATCAGCTGGTGGGGCAATGTGCGCTTCGAGAAAACCTTCACCCCCGAGCTGTGCGAGTTGCTGGCCGAAAGCGGTTGCATCGCCATCTCCGGCGGCTTGGAGGTCGCTTCAGACCGCCTGCTGCAGCTGATGAAAAAGGGTGTGTCCGTGGCCCAGGTTGCGCGCGTCACCAAGGCCTTCGCGGACGCCGGCATCATGGTCCACGCCTACCTGATGTATGGCTTTCCCACCCAGACCGTGCAGGACACGGTCGATGCGCTGGAGTACGTGCGCCAGCTCTTCGAGGCCGGCTGCATCCACTCCGGCTTCTTCCACCGCTTCGCCTGCACGGTGCACTCGCCTGTGGGCCTGAACCCAGCAGAATACGGCATTGAGCTCGTGCCCTTGCCCGAGGGCAACTTCGCGCGCAACGACGTTGGCTTCACCGATCCGACGGGCGTGGACCACGACCGCCTGGGTGTGGCCTTGAAAAAGGCGGTCTACAACTTCATGCACGGCAACCTGCTCGACCAGGACGTGCGCGCCTGGTTCGATGTGCGCGTCTCGCGCCCGACGGTACCGCGGCAGTTCGTGGCGCGGGCCCTGAGCGAGCTGGCCCGCGGCTGACGCCCTCTGCCTTCAGCCGAAGAAAGCCTGTCGGATCTCCGCCGGCAGCGGCTGCCCGGTCAGCCAGGCCCGTTCCAGCACGAACCAGTAGTGGCGGTAGCTGGCGCGGTCGTGCAGCACCCCGTGGTACGAGGTCGGCGCCCAGTGCGCGGCTTGCGCGGCGCTCAAAATTTCCACCGCATCGTCCACCTCGGCGGTCACCGGTGCGAAGGCGTCGATGATCACCGGGATCTGGTCCGGGTGGATGCTCCACATGCGCGTGTAGCCCAGCTCGCGGCTGGCGCGCTCGGCCGCCTTGGCCAGCGCCCGCGTGTCCTTGAACTCCGTGACCACGCAGTGCGACGGCGTGATGCCCGCCGCGTGGCAGGCCTCGGCGATTTCCATCTTCGCGCGCAACACCAGCGGGTGGGCGAACTGGCCCAGTGCGCCCATGGCCGATGCAGGGATCGCACCGCGGTGCGCCGACACAAAATCCATCAGCCCGAAGGACAGAGATTCCAGCCCGGGCAGGGCGGCGATCTGTGCCACATCCCGCAAGCCGCTGAGCGTTTCGATCAGGCCATGCACCGGGATGATGTGGCTCACGCCGTGCTTGACGCGCGCTGCCTTGATGGCGTCGATGGCGCGGCGCGTGTCGTCCACGCCGGCCAGCTTGGGCACCATGATGTAGGCCAGCTTGTCGCCGACCCGGCCGATCAGGGTGTCGAGGTCGTCCTCGAAGCGTTTGTGGCCCACGTCGTGCACGCGCACGCCCACGCGACCCCAGGCGTTGGCTGGGCCGCCGAGCAACTCCGCCACCAGCAGGGCGTGTTCGTGCTCGCCGCCCACTGGGGCGCCGTCTTCCAGGTCCAGCGTCAAGTCGAACACGGCGCGGCCTGCGGCCTCGGCCATCTCGGCTTGCAGGGCCAGGCTCTTGCGCATGCGCGCTTCGACGCCCGCGTAGTGGTCGCACACCGGCAGGTGGTGGGTCGCGGCTTCGGCGCCGAACAGCGCGTGGCGCGGGTGGATGGTGGTCAGCGTGGACATCTCGGCATCCTGACAAAGACAAGCTGAAAAAAAACCGGCCAGCCCGAAGGCCGCCGGTTTTTATTGTGAGGCAGCTTGCGCCGCCTTGCATCACGTCAGATCACAGCAGGTGCTTGACGCCGTCTTGCTCGCCTTGCAGCTCGGCCAGGGTCTTGTTGATGCACTCTTGCGAGAAGGCATCGATTTCCAGACCTTCGACGATCTTGTACTCGCCGTTGTTGGTGATCACGGGGAAGCCGAACACGATGCCGGCAGGGATGCCGTACTCGCCGTTCGAAGGCACGCCCATGGTGACCCATTCGCCGTTCGAGCCCAGGGCCCAGTCGCGGATGTGGTCGATGGCGGCGTTGGCTGCCGAAGCGGCCGACGACAGGCCGCGAGCGGCGATGATGGCGGCGCCGCGCTTGCCCACGGTCGGCAGGAAGGTGTCGGCGTTCCAGACTTGGTCATTGACCAGGTCCTTGATCGACTTGCCGTTCGTGGTGGCGAAGCGGTAGTCAGCGTACATCGTGGGCGAGTGGTTGCCCCAGACGGTCAGCTTGCGGATGTCGCCCACCTTGGTGCCGGTCTTGGCAGCCAGTTGCGAGGCAGCGCGGTTGTGGTCCAGGCGCAGCATGGCGGTGAAGTTCTTGGCCGGCAGGTCCGGGGCCGACTTCATGGCGATGTAGGCGTTGGTGTTGGCGGGGTTGCCCACCACCAGCACCTTGACGTTGCGCGAAGCGACAGCGTTCAGTGCCTTGCCTTGGGCCGTGAAGATCTGGGCGTTGGCGGCCAGCAGGTCGGCGCGCTCCATGCCGGGGCCACGGGGACGTGCACCCACCAGCAGGGCGTAGTCGGTGTCCTTGAAGGCTTGCAGCGGGTCGCTGTGGGCTTCGATACCGGCCAGCAGGGGGAATGCGCAGTCTTCCAGCTCCATGATCACGCCCTTCAGGGCGTTCTGGGCCTTCTCATCGGGGATCTCCAGCAGCTGCAGGATGACAGGCTGGTCCTTGCCCAGCATTTCGCCCGAGGCGATGCGGAACAGGAGGGCGTAACCGATTTGGCCAGCGGCGCCGGTGACGGCGACGCGAACGGGTGCTTTGCTCATGGCAACTCCGAAATGAGAAGGGGGTAAGGGAAGACCGCTAGTGTAGCGGTCGCGCGGAAGTCTAGGATCATTGCCCTTTGGCGTCAATGATCTTATGTCTTATATAAGACATCTTCCAGCCCTTGCGTGGACTTTGCTGCGCACTTGTGGTGCAATGGCGTCCGTTCGGCCGAGCCCCACCCTGGCGCGGTTCGGGCCGCTGCCGATCCACCCGATCGACCCCTCTCACTGAAACGCCGTGGTGACCCCTCCGTCCCTCCCTGCTGTGCCTGACATGCCGCCAGACATGCCGCCAGACATGCCGCTCTCAAGTGGTGCGCCGCTCCATGTCGGCGCCGTGGGCGCAGCCGCTGCAGTGACGCTGGCCCCCTCGTTCAGCCCGCTCTACCAGCAGATCAAAACGCTGATCCTGCGCAGCCTGCAAGGCGGTGAGTGGCGCCCAGGCGAGGCCATCCCCTCTGAAATCGACCTGGCCGCCCGCTTCAAGGTCAGCCAGGGCACGGTGCGCAAGGCCGTTGACGAGCTGGCTGCCGAGAACCTGCTGGTGCGCCGTCAGGGCAAAGGCACCTTCGTGGCCACCCACGCGGAAGAGCAGGTCCAGTACCGCTTCCTGCGCCTCGCACCCGACGTTCCCGACAACACCCCCGGTGCCGCTCGCCGCGAATTCCTCGACTGCCGCCGCCTGGTTGCGCCGCCCGATGTGGCCGCCTCGCTGCAACTGCCCATCGGCGAGCAGGTGGTCGAAGTTCGGCGCGTGCTGCATTTTTCCGGCCATCCCGTGGTGCTGGACGACATCTGGCTGCCGGCCCACCTCTTCAAGGGGCTGACCGCCGAGCGCCTGAGCGAATACCGCGGCCCCATGTACGGCCTGTTCGAAACCGAGTTCGGCGTGCGCATGATCCGCGCCGAAGAGCAGTTGCGGGCCGTGTCTGCGCAACCCTCTGTGGCGCATTTGCTGCAAGTCGAACCCGGTGCGCCCCTGTTGAGCGTGGAGCGCCTGGCCTTCACCTACGGCGACCAGCCCGTGGAGTTGCGACGCGGTTTGTACCGCACAGACCGCCATTACTACCGCAATGAATTGAGTTAACGGATTTTCCGCGCACGTGTCTCGCCTGCCCTGTGACCTGTCTCGCAGATGACCACAGGACAGGCGACACCCAGGGCATGGGGATTGCCCTAAAATCCCCAGATTCTTTCGACAGATTTTTGACGCTCGGCAGGAGCCCTCATCAACATGGCTGACAACGCGAAAACCCCACGCCCGGTCTTCCGGAACATTCACGTCACGGACATCGTCACTTACCGCCTGCCTCCGGCTGGCATCGTGTCGATCCTGCACCGCATCAGCGGCGTGGTGATGTTCCTGTTGATGCCTTTCATCATCTGGATGTTCGACACCAGCGTCTCGTCCGAAATCTCCTTCGACGAGTTCACCTCGGTGTTCCGCGGTGGTTTCGGGTGGTTCTTCAAGCTGCTCGCCCTCGGCCTGATCTGGGCCTACCTGCACCACTTCATCGCCGGCGTGCGCCACCTGATCATGGACGCCACCCACTCCGTCAGCAAGGCGCAAGGCCACTCCACCGCCATCGTGACGCTGGCCCTGAGCATCGGCCTGACCGTGGTGCTGGGCGCCAAGCTGTTCGGCCTGTTCTGACCCCCCCCGTTGCATCCCCGCTCCAGGAAAACAACCATGTCTCAAAACTACGGAACCAAGCGCATCGTCACCGGCGCGCACTATGGTCTGCGCGACTGGCTGGCCCAGCGCATCACCGCCGTCCTGATGGCCCTGTTCACCGTCGTCCTGCTGGTGCAGGTGCTGACGGCCAGCAGCCTCGATTACTACAGCTGGTCGGGCATCTTCTCTCAGCAGTGGATGAAAACGCTGACCTTCGTCGTCATCGTTTCGCTGCTGTACCACGCCTGGGTTGGCGCGCGCGACATCTGGATGGACTACATCAAGCCGGTGGGCATCCGCCTGGCGCTGCAGGTGTTCACCCTCGTTTGGCTGGTGGGCTGTGCCGGCTGGGCCATCCAAGTGCTCTGGAGACTGTAAAAAATGACTGCTACCTCTCTTCCTACCCGCAAGTTTGACGTCGTGATCGTCGGGGCCGGCGGCTCTGGCATGCGCGCGTCGCTGCAACTGTCTCTGGCTGGCCTGAATGTGGCCGTGCTGTCCAAGGTGTTCCCGACCCGTTCGCACACCGTGGCTGCCCAAGGTGGCATCGGTGCCTCGCTGGGCAACATGTCCGAAGACAACTGGCACTATCACTTCTTCGACACCATCAAGGGCTCTGACTACCTGGGCGACCAGGACGCCATCGAGTTCATGTGCCGCGAAGCACCGAAGGTCGTGTACGAACTCGAACACTTCGGCATGCCCTTCGACCGCAACGCCGACGGCACCATCTACCAGCGTCCGTTCGGCGGCCACACCGCCAACTACGGCGAAAAGCCCGTGCAACGCGCCTGCGCCGCGGCCGACCGCACCGGTCACGCCCTGCTGCACACGCTGTACCAGCAAAACGTCAAGGCACGCACCCAGTTCTTCGTGGAATGGATGGCCCTGGACATCATCCGCGATGCCGATGGCGACGCCGTGGGCGTGACCGCCCTGGAAATGGAAACCGGCGACGTGCACGTGCTGCACGCCAAGACCGTGCTGTTCGCCACCGGTGGCGCCGGCCGCATCTACCAGGCTTCCACCAACGCCTTCATCAACACCGGTGACGGCCTGGGCATGGCGGCTCGCGCCGGCATCCCGTTGGAAGACATGGAGTTCTGGCAGTTCCACCCCACCGGCGTGGCCGGCGCGGGCGTGCTGCTGACCGAAGGCTGCCGTGGCGAAGGCGCGATCCTGCGCAACAGCAATGGCGAGCGCTTCATGGAGCGTTATGCCCCGACCCTGAAGGACTTGGCCCCGCGTGACTTCGTGTCCCGCTCGATGGACCAGGAAATCAAGGAAGGCCGTGGCTGTGGCCCCAACAAGGACTACGTCCTGCTGGACATGACCCACCTGGGCGCCGAGACCATCATGAAGCGTCTGCCCTCGGTGTTCGAGATTGGCCACAACTTCGCCAACGTCGACATCACCAAGGAGCCGATCCCCGTGGTGCCGACCATCCACTACCAGATGGGTGGCATTCCCACCAACGTTCATGGTCAAGTGGTGGTGCCTGCCAATGGCAAGCCCAACGAAATCATCAACGGTCTGTACGCCGTGGGTGAGTGCTCCTGCGTGTCGGTGCACGGCGCCAACCGCCTGGGCACCAACTCGCTGCTTGACCTGGTGGTGTTCGGCCGCGCCGCCGGCAACCACATCGTCGAGACCAACCTCAAGACGAAGAACCACAAGCCGTTGCCCAAGGACGCCGCCGACTACACCCTGTCGCGCCTGGCCCGCCTGGACTCGGCCAAGAACGGCGAGTACTCGCAAGACGTGGCCAACGAAATCCGCTCGACCATGCAGAAGCATGCCGGCGTGTTCCGCACCCAGAAGTCCATGGACGAAGGTGTGCAACGCATCGCTGCCGTGCGTGAGCGCGTCAAGTCGATCGGCCTGAAGGACAGCTCCAAGGTCTTCAACACCGCCCGCATCGAAGCGCTGGAAGTGGACAACCTGATCGAGGCCGCACAGGCCACGATGGTGGCCGCTGCCGCCCGTCCGGAAAGCCGTGGCGCCCACGCCCACGACGACTTCCCGAACCGCGACGACGCCAACTGGATGAAGCACTCGCTGTGGTACTCCGAAGGCAACCGCCTGGACTACAAGCCGGTGAACCTGACGCCGCTGACGGTGGAATCGGTTCCCCCGAAGGTCCGCACCTTCTGATCGACGGTCAAACGAATTAGGAACGCACCATGAAGCGCACTTTCAACATCTACCGCTACGATCCGGACAAGGACGCCAAGCCCTACATGCAGACCATCGAGATCGAACTCGACGGTCACGAGCGCATGCTGCTGGACGCCCTGATCAAGCTCAAGGCTGTGGATCCGACCCTGTCCTTCCGCCGCTCCTGCCGCGAAGGCGTGTGCGGTTCGGACGCCATGAACATCAACGGCAAGAACGGTTTGGCCTGCCTGACCAACATGCTGACGCTGCCCGGCGTGATCACCCTCAAGCCGCTGCCCGGTCTGCCCGTGGTCCGCGACCTGATCGTGGACATGACGCAGTTCTTCAAGCAGTACAACTCGATCAAGCCTTATCTCGTCAACGACACGCCGCCGCCCGACAAGGAGCGCCTGCAGAGCCCGGAAGAGCGCGAAGAGCTCGACGGCCTGTACGAGTGCATCCTGTGCGCCAGCTGCTCGACCAGCTGCCCCAGCTTCTGGTGGAACCCCGACAAGTTTGTGGGCCCTGCAGGCTTGCTGCAGGCTTACCGCTTCATCGCGGACAGCCGCGATCAGGACACCGCCGGCCGCCTGGACAACCTGGAAGACCCGTACCGCCTGTTCCGCTGCCACACCATCATGAACTGCGTGGACGTCTGCCCGAAGGGCCTGAATCCCACGAAGGCCATTGGCAAGATCAAGGAATTGATGGTGAAGCGCGCCGTCTGACGCGCCTCGCCATTGCCCTTGTTGACCTGTCCCTGACGCCCACCCATTGCGCCCTGCCATGACTGCCATTGCCCAGCCCGAAGCCGACCAGACGCCCGACGAGGACGTGCTGAGGCGCCTGCGCTGGCGGTGCCGCCGTGGCCTGCTCGAGAACGACATCTTCATCGATCGTTTTTTTGAGCAGCACGGGGCGCAGTTGACCAACGCGCTGGTACAGGGCTTGCTTGAACTCATGGACCTGTCTGACAATGACTTGTTGGATCTCCTGCTGGCCCGCAAACAGCCCGAAGGTGATCTGGACAATGCCGAAGTCAGGCGGGTGCTGTCGTTGATGAGGGTGTCCCAGGCATGAGCATGCGCACCGCTGTCCACATCCACACGATTGGGCGGTAGGTGCAAGCGATTGGGGCAAGCTCTTGACCCGATAATGACGCGGCAGTGCTGTGGTGCCGCCGCGTATTTGCCTTGCATTCCGTGACTCCGGTTTTTGACCGGGACACCGCATCAAACACCTTTTTCCCACACAAGACCGCCCCCTAGGAGTGCTCATGACACCGTCCGACGTGAAAGCCACCCTGTCGTTTTCTGACGGCAGCCCCAGCATGGAACTGCCCATCTACAAAGGCTCTGTCGGCCCGGATGTGATTGACATCCGCAAGCTGTACGGCCAGACCGGCAAGTTCACCTATGACCCTGGCTTCCTGTCCACGGCTTCGTGCAACTCGAAGATCACCTACATCGACGGTGACAAGGGCGAGCTGCTGTACCGCGGCTACCCCATCGAACAGCTGGCCACCAACTGCGACTTCCTGGAAACCTGCTTCCTGCTGTTGAACGGCGAACTGCCGAACGCGACCGAAAAATCGGAGTTCGTCACCCGCGTGACCAACCACACGATGGTCAACGAGCAGATGCAGTTCTTCCTGCGTGGCTTCCGCCGTGACGCCCACCCGATGGCCGTCATGACCGGCTTGGTCGGCGCCCTGTCGGCCTTCTATCACGACAGCACCGACATCAACAACCCCGAGCACCGCAAGATCGCCGCGATCCGCCTGATCGCCAAGATGCCCACGCTCGTGGCCATGGCTTACAAGTACTCGATCGGCCAACCGTTCATCTATCCGAAGAACGACCTGTCGTACACCGAGAACTTCATGCGCATGATGTTCGCCACGCCGTGCGAAGACTACAAGGTCAACGACGTGCTGGTGCGCGCCATGGACCGCATCTTCATCCTGCACGCCGACCACGAGCAGAACGCTTCGACCTCCACGGTCCGCCTGTGTGGCTCGTCCGGCACCAACCCGTTCGCGGCCATCGCTGCTGGCGTGGCTTGCCTGTGGGGCCCTGCCCACGGTGGCGCCAACGAAGCCGCCCTGACCATGCTGGAAGACATCCAGAAGAACGGTGGCGTCGAGAAGATCGGCGACTTCATCGCCCAGGTCAAGGACAAGAACTCCGGCGTCAAGCTGATGGGCTTCGGTCACCGCGTGTACAAGAACTACGACCCGCGCGCCAAGCTGATGCGTGAGACCTGCCACGAGGTGCTGAACGAGCTGGGCCTGCAGAACGACCCGCTGTTCAAGCTGGCCATGGCCCTGGAAAAGATCGCCCTGGAAGACGACTACTTCGTGTCGCGCAAGCTGTACCCGAACGTCGACTTCTACTCCGGCATCGTTCAGCGCGCCATCGGCATCCCCGTGCAGCTGTTCACCGCGATCTTCGCACTGGCCCGCACCGTCGGCTGGATCGCCCAGCTCGACGAAATGATCGGCGACCCCGAGTACAAGATCGGCCGTCCCCGTCAGCTGTTCGTTGGCGCCGAAAAGCGCGACGTCAAGCCCATCGCCCAGCGTTGATCCTCCGCGGATCGACCGTGTGGTGCCCCTGAGCGGGGCGCTGCACCTGCGAGAGCCCCGCGTTTTGCGGGGCTTTTTTTTGCCCGCCCCGATGTGCAGGGGGTCA
>Ga0265316_10000808_pt1 | contig 34571 bp, 32 predicted proteins | sample 4522metaG_FD_202092 | JGI IMG/M metagenome (GOLD analysis project Ga0265316, IMG submission 202092) | Rhizosphere microbial communities from Carex aquatilis grown in University of Washington, Seatle, WA, United States - 4-5-22 metaG | ecosystem: Host-associated > Plants > Roots > Rhizosphere >...
GCGTGGTCTCAACCGGGCTGAGGGTGTTCCCCTCGATGGCGTTCGACGTGTAGGTGATTTCCACGTCGTAGTAGTGCTCGAGCTTGCCTAGCGCCTCGGGCGACAGGGGGCGCAGCCGGTCGAGCCGGTCCCTCTTATCCGCGATCGCATCGAGCAACGTCTTCACAGGTATTATTCTGGCAAAATCTGCCCTTTTGTGCGCGGCGCCGTCCTCCGGCAAACTGGTACGATCCAATCGGAGGGGCAAAACCCTGTGCTCGGACAAGCCATCCCCGTTCTGCACATGACCAACGCGGACGCCACCGAGGCGTTCTACTGCGGGCTCCTCGGATTTAGACTCGAGTTCCAGGTCCGGGCCAGCGAGAGCAGGCGCGATCCCTGCTATATGGGAGTCTCGCGCGACGGCGCGGTCCTTCACCTTTCCGGGCATGCAGGCGACGGAGTGGCCGGCGGCGCGGTCTATTTCCTGAGCGACGATGTGGACGCGCTTCACGCGGAATTCGTCTCCAGGAATGTCCCCATCCACATCGCCCCCGTGGACCAGACCTGGGGAATGCGCGAGCTATACGTGCGCGACCCGGATGGGAACAGCGTCCGCTTCGGTGCTCCCGTAGCGGTCTGAGCCTGGCCCCCACCGAACGCGATTGGGAGTATGTTGGCTGATGGAGGGCTCGTCAATCATGACACCGTCACTAGGGCGATCCATGTTGTTCCTGGCGCTGGCGCTGCCAGGCATCCTGCTAGCCGCACAAGGGCCGGGCGCCGCCATGCCCAATTTGTATAACACCGCCAAGCAGAAGCTCCTGGAAGGCAAGCAGGTCTTCAGCTTCACCCAGTCGCGGATGGATATCGAAGGCTATTGCGAGGCGGCCAAGCACTACGACTATGCGTGGTTCGAAATGCAGCACAGCACGCTCGAGTTCCGCGACATCGAGAAAATGATCGCCGCCTGCCCGCACGCCGGCGCCATCCCCATGATCCGGCTGCCCGACGCTCAGGAATGGCATATCCAGCACGCCACCGACATCGGCGCGTTGGGGGTCGTCATTCCGACGGTGGACGACGTGGACCGCGCACGCGAGGCCGCCAAGTGGGCGCGCTACCCACCGCTGGGACGGCGCAGCACAGGCCAGGGCCAGGCCGCAGGCATCTGGGGCGTCAACGGCGTCAACTATCACCAGACCGTGGATGAGAACATGCTCGTGGTGATTATGATCGAGACTCCGACCGGCGTGGCCAACGCCTATGACATCGCCTCCGTGCCCGGCGTGGATGTTGTCATCGTGGGCAACAACGACCTGAGTTATTTCTCCGGATTCGCCCAGACCGACGAGCGGTACCAGCAGTTGATCACGAAGATACACGATGATGTCCTGCGGGCCGGCAAGATCTTCGGACAGGCCAACGCCAAGTACGCGACCGGTCATCCCCTCAGCAAGGACGCCAGGTTCTTCCAGAACGGTCCGTCCAACGACGGTTGGCAGCCCCCCGCCCACGGCAACGTAAATGCTCCGCCGCCGGGAGAGCGGTAGGGTATATACTCTTCTTGTTCTGACGGCGAGGAGGACCTTGCAGATGCCGGTAAGTCGCAGGATGTTCTTCAATTTCCTGTCGGGCGCGGGGGCCGTTGCCGTCGCCCAAGGGCTGGCCTTGAAGGCGCAGCAGAAGCCGCCTGTCGATCCGGGGGCGACGCCTCAGGATCCGCGAATGGGAACGGCGGACGCGGCGAAGTACTTCAAGTTCTCCGATCGGCGAGCCAAGGTCTCCCTGGTCAAAGGGGACAACCGGCGGAAGAACGTCTTCGATGCGCTGGTGGCCATCGACGACCGGATCCGGCCCGGCCTTAACGCCAGGAAGTACGTTCTCATCAAACCGAACGGAATAGACCCGCGGCGGACGCTGATCTCCACTCAACTCGATACGGTCCACGGGATCCTCGACTACCTGGCTCCCCGCTTCAAGGGCCCGGTGGTGATCGCCGAATGCGCCGGCAGCCCCGCGAAGCAAGCGATCGGCGAGTTCGGTTGGGGCGCGGTCATGGCGGAGCACAAGCCTCTGCACACCACGCTCGAGGTGCCCAATGAGGACGGGCGCTACGAGCTCATGCAGGGCATCGATTACGACCTGCACCCGGTTCCCATTCGACTGGCGGCGCGCTTCCTCGATCCGGACGCATTCCTGATCTCCTCCGCGGTCATGAAGACGCACAACATGGTCGTCGCCACGTTAACCATCAAAAACGTGGTCCTTGGCGCACCCCTTTCCCCGCCCCCCGGTCTGAACCGGCCCTGGAACGAGAGCGAGAAGCGGAAGTTCCACGTCGGCATCCGCCAGGGCAACTACAACATGTACCTCGCGGTCCAGAGGATGATGGCGAACTGGGGCGTGGGAATCGTCGATGGCTTTGAAGGCATGGAGGGCAACGGGCCCGTCTCCGGTACCCCCGTTCCGCACCGCATCGCCCTGGCTTCGACCGACTTCCTGGCTGCGGACCGGGTAGGCCTGGAGTGCATGGGAATCGACGCCGGCTGGCCCGGCTATCTCAACTACTGCTACCAGGGCGGCTTCGGCCAGTACGACCTGTCGAAGATCGACGTCGTGGGCGCCCGGATCGCCGATGTGCGGAGGAAGTACCGCCTGCACGCGGACGTAGACCGGATGCTGGAGTGGCGAGGCCCCATGCAGGACCTGCCCCAGAACCTGGGCCGCCGCCGGCCCCCGGTGGAGGATGACCTTTCCATGTACTCGTAGCGATAGCCACTCCCGTGGCGCACGCTTTAGCGTGCCGTGCCGGCACTCGTGCCGGCACAGAAATGGGAAACCGCCCATGAACCGACGAACCTTCATGCAATCGGCCGGGCTTCTGGCCGCCGGCCTGCCGGCCCAGACTCAGCCTCCCTCGCCCGCCAGGCCCGCGATCAAGCCCACGTTGATGCTGGAGATGCTCACGGGCTCGATCGAGGAGGAGTTTGAACTCGCCGCCCGGGCCGGCTTTCAGTCCGTGGAGTCGTTGAAGCAGTACGCCGCCTGGTCGGATGCCGATATCGACCGCGTCAAGGAGCTTTGCCGCTCACACCGCCTGGGTGTGGACACGGTCCTCGCCCAACAGGACTGGAAGAAGCGGCCGGTGTCCATGGTCGATCCCGCGCACCGCGAGACTTTCCTTGCGGATGTGCGCCAGGCAATCGTCTACGCGCAGAAACTCGAGATCCCGCACATCAGCGTGACGAGCGGCCTCTCGGCGGCGGGGAAGACGGTCGAAGAGCAGTACGCCAGCCTGACCGAGGGCATCAAACGGGCAGCCGACCTGGTCGCCGCCGCCAAGCTCACCCTGCTGGTCGAGCCGCTGAACTCGCTGGTCGATCACCCGGGTTGCTTCCTGACCAGTTGCGTGGAGGGACTGAAACTCGTCCGGGAGATCAACCTCCCGCACGTGCGCCTGCTGTTCGACGTCTATCACGAGCAGATCATGAAGGGGAACCTCATCCGCACGCTGACTGTGGCCGCGCCCTATGTGTCCGTCTTTCACGTGGCCGACAATCCGGGGCGTAACGACCCGGGCTCCGGCGAGATCGACTATCCCAACGTCTACCGGGCGATCCGGAAGACCGGCTACACCGGCTATGTGGGCATGGAGTACCACCCGCTGGGCGATCCGCTCGCCAGCTTCACCAAGGCTGTGAGCGGCCTGCGGGCAGCGTTGGACGCCCGATAAGTAGCCATCAGCCATCAGCCATCAGTGCCGTCCGCCTCGCTGATGGCTGAAAGCTGATGGCTGACAGCTGACGGCTGACAGCTGGTCAGTATCCCCTCTGCTTATCCACCACGTTTATGAGTGGCAGCCCGCTCGAATAGCGCCGCACGTTCTCGGCCAGCAGTCCCACCAGGCGGAGCCGGCGTTGCGGCGAGAAGCCCGCGGTGTGGCAGGTGAGGATCAGGTTCGGGCAGTCCCAGAATGGATGGTTCGAGGGCAGCGGCTCCTGGCGGGTGACGTCCAACCCGGCGCCGGCGATCCAGCCTTCCTTGAGCGCCCGAACCAGCGCCGGCTCGTCCACCAGCGCCCCCCGCGAGATGTTGATGAAGTACGCCGTCTTCTTCATCGCCCGGAAGACCCGCTCGTTGAACATCCCCGCGGTCTCCTTGGTAGCGGGCGCGGCGCTGACCAGTACGTCCACCTGGGGAGCCATCTCCATCAACCAACCCGGCTCTCGCAGCGTGTCCACGAAGATGGGCTTGACCATGGGTTTGGCATCCGTGGCCAGGATTCGCATGTTGAATCCGTAGTGGGCGCGCATCGCGGTGAAAGACCCCAGGCCGCCCATGCCGGCGATCCCCATGGTCATGCCGTCGACTTCCACCAGGTTCCGCTCGGCATTCCAGGTCCGCTTCTCAAATTGGGGGACGTAGTACCTGGCCAGCCCGCGAGTCAGGCTTAGAAGCATTCCGATGGCCGTCTCCGAGATGGCCGGCGCGAACATGCGCGCCATGTTGGTCACCACGACGTTGCTCTGGACCAGTTCCGGAAACAACAGCTTTTCCATGCCGGCTTCGGTGGCCTGCAGCCAGCGCAGGTTCTTCGCCTTGGCCAGCATCTCCGCGTTGATCGATCCGAAGATCACATCGACTTCGGGGAGCAGCCGGTTCAGATCGTCGGCATTGGCTGCCACCGTCATCTGAACGCTCTTGCCCTGGGACACGATCTGCTGGATCTCCTGCGCCGAATACTGTGGCGGAGGCACCACGAACGAGGTTGCCGCCGCCACAATCTGTACCCGATCCGGCGGCGGGATGAATTCCACTACGCGGTCCGAAACCGCGAGCATCGGGGCAGCGGCTGCCGAGGACAGAAACAGCCGGCGGGATACCGAAGGATCCGTCATGATTCCCTCCCTAACTAAGCCAGTATAGGTCTGACCGGGGCGAGCCGTATGGAAGCGTATTCTCCTTTCTTGCACGTTGTGCCAGGATGAAGCGTCAGGAATCCTGAGGGACAAACAATGCGGAAGCTGGTTCTCCTCTATTGCGCGTTGATTCTGCCCATCGCCGCCGCCCCCGATGCGAAACGGGAGGTTGTTTACACCGGCGAGATTACGCCTGCCAACTGCGTCCCGACCTTCGACAATGGCTACTTAGCCGCTTACGAGCTGGGCGGGGCCGCGCTGGTCTACGCGCCAGACGGATCGCTGGCATTCCGGTTCTTGCCACCCCGCGAGCACGCGTTCGTAGTGAACGTTGCCGTCGATGCGGACGGCGTCGCCGCGTTCGCCGTCGAGGGACCGCCCGAGCGCGGAGCCATATCGATCACGGACCCCAAAGGGGCGCAGATCCGATGGATCGACACAGGCGATTATGTGCCGTCCGGTCTTTCGTTCGCCCCGGACCACTCCCTCTCGGCGATCGGCTGGAAGCCGGAGGCGGTTACCGATGCGGCACTGCCGGAATACGAGATCTTGCGGCACTACTCAGGCGACGGCCGGGAACTAGGACGATACCTGCCGCGATCTTCGTTCGCGGAGGAGTTTCCCGCGGGGAGCCTTAGCAGCCCGGCGCACGAACTGGTTGGCCTTTGGGAGTTGCGGGTCGCCGGTGGCCGGATCGGAGCGCATTTCAGCGCGAGGAAAGGCCTATGGGTCGAAACGGATATGTCAGGAGGAGAAGCCAGCCGCTGGCCCCTGGACCATGATGGGGCTCCGCGAGCGATCACGGCCGATGGCACGGTCTATGCGCAGACCGCAAAGGGAATTCTGGCGCTCGACCGGGCATCGGGGCAATGGAAAACCACCGCCATGCACGTGCCGAACGGGAGCCTCCTCGGCGCGCAAGGAGCGCAGTTGGTCTTCATGATCCGTGGGGAGAACCGGCTTTTGTGGGTGCCCGTTAGGCAGTAGCGCGCGGGCGCGGCAGCCGGATACGTTGCGGCAGGTGCTCTTCCTCAAGCTCAAGCCCTACGGCGTCATGCCTGGGGTCGGCCACATCGGCCAGGCGGTCGGCCATTCCCAACGCGAACAGCACGGTGGCGTAATGGACCATCGAGACGCCCGGATCGCCCTTCTCCACCTTGTTCAAAGTCGTTCGGCTGATCGAAGCCCGCTCTGCCAGGAGCGCGACCGGAATACGCCGCCGCCGCCGGGCGTTACGAATGTCGCCGCCCAACTTCCGAAGAACGCGTGCGACCGGGATGGGTACCCTCGTATACTTTACGTCCATTATAGTGAGCCTTATAGGGTTTAAAGTACAGGAGTACGGACGCAAAGTAAAAGCCACGGATTCAGGGTCGAAACACCGGTCCCAGCCACCTCCGAGCTGTCCCTCCTGACGAAAGTGAGGTTGTGGTGCAGCGCGGTTGCGGCGAGGAGGCCGTCCACCACGGGGACCGGCTTGCCTTTGGCCGCAGCAGTCGCTGAGATCGTTCCCCATCGGTCCGCGACCCCTTCGTCGACGAGCAAGATCCGGCCTTGAAAGCGCGAGCTTAAGTCCACTTGCAGCCATGATTCCAGCCGTCCCCGGCGCGATCCCGGGCCGAGGCGCACAATGCCGTTTCTAATATCTCCCGAGCGTCAGCACGCTCAGGAACAGGATCGATTCGTCCGTCTCCTCAATCCAGCGCCGAACGTTGCCATCGGGTTTCGGCTTGATCAGTTCGGAGAGGAAGTTGGTGTCGAGCAGGAAACCGCTCATAGCTCAACGGTCCGACCGTAGTCGCGCTGCCGCTCGAGTTGGATACCGGAACCAGCCAGGGGTGCCTGAAGAACTCTTCCAGCCTCGCTGCGGGTCCGGCTCTCACGCTTGGCCGGCGACAAGCGAGTCAAGGTGATCGACGATTTGGAAACCGACGTAGTCCTCTCGCCGTTTCGTCCTGTAGTAGCAATCCCAATAGCTCACAACGCGCTGTTTCGTGGTCGCCCAGAACTCGGGATTCTCCCTCAGAAAGCTCCCATAGAGCGTCGCATCCAGACCAGCACAGTTCCATTGGATGACGCGGAGAATCTCAATGACGTATTCACCGACGAGCCGAACCACGAAAGGAGGAACCCACAGGTGACGGCAGGTCACGATTCGGTTCAGGTTCTCTTCGCGAATGAAGCCGCTGCAATGCCTCGTCAACAGGCAGATGAGGAGTTCCTGTTGCAGCGGGCTAAGATGGTCTGTCTTGACCAGGCCAAGGTCGTAGTAGACGCGATACGGTATCGCAACCGCCTCGCCGTTGACCACAGCGCGAAACGTGCCCACGTGTTCATGGAATGGAGACCAAACGAACCCAATTCCGTTCAACCGCTCTAGCTTCAGTGCTTTGCATAGCACGATTTGAGCCCAACCCACTGCCCCGGGTTGACCGGCACACCGTTCGCATACAGCGACCAGTGCAGGTGCGGCGCGTTCGACCGCCCGGTCGATCCCGAGTACCCGATCGCGTCGCCTTTGTGGACCACCGCCCCCTCCGCCACCGCGAACCGCGACAGGTGCAGGTACATCGACTCGAGCCCCTGCCCGTGGTCGATACCCACCGTGCCTCCATGGATGTTGTACGCCTTGACCAGCTTCACCACGCCGTCCGCCACCGCTAGCACCGGGCTCCCCGCCGCCGCCCGCTGATCGATCCCACCGTGGATCTGCCCCGTCGGCTTGCCGTTCCGAAGCCGCTTCACCCCGAAGGGCGACGTCATACATCCCGGAAGCGGAAGACCGAGCGGCTCCTGCCAGTGCCTGGTTTCGCTCACGGCCTTGAGGAACGCATCCACCGTATCCATTTCCCCAGGGGACGGCTTCAGTTCCGCGGTCGCCTTCTGCAGAACCACGTTCTGGGAACGGAAGTGCGCATCCCGCACCGTCACCGTCTCGCTCGAAAGCACCTTGCCGTCGCTCGCCACCAAGTCGAGGGCGTACTTGCCCGGCGCCTTCTGGGCCGGCACGGGCATCAGCCCCAGCCGACCGCCTTCCGGTTGGACGAACAGGCGCACGGTCCGGCCATCCATGCGCGCCTCAACCGCCGGGCCCGGCGTGCGGACTCGGAGCACCTCGCCCTGGCGCACCACCGTCTGCCCCCACGCTGTCGCCGCCACCAGCACCAGGAGCCACCGCATCGCTCTACCTGCCGAAATCGATGAAGCCGCGCTGCGGATCGGTGGCCAACAGCGTCACGCGGACCCGGTCGCCCACGTCCACGCCTTGCTCGCCGCGCATCAGCCGTCCTTCCACCGGCGGATCGAACACGCGCACGTAAACGCCCTTGGGCGTCACGCCCGTCACCACCGCCGGGAACGACTCGCCGACTCGCGGCGCCAGCGCCACCGCCGCGATGCGCTTCTGCATGGAGCGCTCCACCTTGCGGGCCGCGTCCTCCTTGAGCGTGCAGTTGGTCGCGATCGCCGCCAGAGCGTCGTCCGAATACGGCGCCGGCTGCTTCGCCAGGACGGCCCGGATCAGCCGCTGCGTGACCAGGTCGGCAAAGCGGCGGTTGGGCGCCGTCGAGTGCGTGTAGTCGTGAGCCGCCAGCGCGAAGTGCCCCGGCGCATCCTCGCCCTGCCGCGCCAGCACGTACTCACCCGGTCCCATGAGCTTGATTACTGCCAGGGACAGGTCCGCATAGTGGTCCGGATCGGCGGCCTTCTGCTTTTGGAGGAACGCGCTGAGCGCCACCGCGTCCGGCTGCGCCGGCAACCGCTCCCCGTGCTGTGCCGCCAGTTCCACGATGCGCGGCCAGCGCTCCGGCGACTTGACCACACGCCGGATCGAAGACACCCCGGCATCCGTCAGCGTGCGCGCCATGACCCCGTTGGCCGCGACCATGAAGTCTTCGATCAACGCGCCGGCGCGGTTCTGCTTCTCGGCGGTGATGCCCTGCACCTTGTCTCCGGCCAGGATGGGCTGCGTCTCGGGTCGGTCGAAGTCGAGCGCGCCCAGCCGATGGCGCTGCGCGCGGAGCGCCTGCGCGGCTTCGTCCTGCATCTTGAGCTGTGCCGTGAGGTCCGCGGACGCAGCCAGCTTCTGGGGCGCAGGCGCCGTTCCCTCCAGCCACGCTCCCACCGCGTTGTAGGTCAATTGCGCCCGGTTGCGCACCAACGCGCGGTAGATGGCGGGAGCGGAAACCGCCCCCTCCGGCGACACTACGAACTCCACCACCACGGCCCGCCGGTCCGCGCCCTCGTTCAGCGAGGTGAGATCCGTCGAGAGCCGCTCGGGCAGCATGGGGAAGGTCCGTATGCCCGTGTAGACCGAGGTCGTCTCGGTGGCCGCGTGCTGGTCGATCGGCGAGCCTACCTCCACATCCGCATCCACGTCGGCGATTCCGATCCGCACGCGGATGCCGCCCGCCACGCGCTCGGCGGCCTCGATCTGGTCCAGGTCGCGGGAGCTGTCGTTGTCGATCGAGGACCACGGCAGTTGCCGCAGGTCGCGCGCGCCCGCATCGAGCGCCGAAGCCGCCCGGGCGGCGAGCGCCGCCACCTGCCGCTCGACTTCCGGTGGGAAATCCGGCTCGAAGCCCTCCGCAATCATCTCTTGGTGCGCGCAAGCCACAAGGTCGAACTCAAGGTGGGACATAGTCGAGAAAAGGCTACCACAGAACGTGGCTCCTCGACGCCGGTGCGACCCGGGCGATAGAATGACGACATGAATGCCGTGGAGGCAGTCCGTCTCGATCGCGCGGCTTTCGTCATCACCTCGTTGGACGACGACTCATACGAGCCGGAGTATTGGCGCTCGAAGACCCCGGCGCAACGTATGGAAGCGCTCGAACTGACGCGGCAGATCATCTATGGCTATGATCCAGTTACCACCCGACTTCAAAGAGTTTTTGAAGTTGCTGAACTCGAGTAAGGTCGAGTATCTGGTAATCGGCGGATACGCGGTGAGCTTCCACGGCTTTGCGCGAGCCACCGCGGATCTCGACATCTGGATTTCAATCCATCCGGAGAATGCGCGGCGAGTGGCCCAGGTTCTCCGTGAGTTTGGCTTCGCGCAGGCCCAACCGGAGACATTTCTCGAGCCTCGCAGGGTGATCCGAATGGGCATTCCGCCGATCCGCCTGGAGATCCTCACGTCCATCTCGGGGGTTGAGTTCGCAGACTGCTATGCCCGGCGTCTCGAAGCCGAACTGGACGGCATACCGGTCAACCTGATCCAACTGGACGACCTGAAACGAAACAAGCTCGCGAGTGGCCGTCTGCAGGACCGTCTCGATCTCGAACGACTGCCGTAGATGTCGCCCGGCCGCGTCCCCCCACCCCGGAATAGCGCAAAATAGGGACATGGCTGGCAACGCGACGCGGGTGCTGATTGTCGATGACGAAGAGAACCAGCGGACCGGTCTGGCGAGCATGGTCGCCGCCTGGGGATTCACGGCCGAGACCGCCGCCGACGGCCAGGAAGCTTTGGACAAGCTGGCCACCTTTCCGGCGCACGTCATGGTCACCGACCTGATGATGCCGCGCATGGACGGCTTCGAGCTGCTGCGCCGGATCGCATCCCAGGGCGGGGGCCCGCCGGCGATCGTAGTCACGGCCTTCGGCAACATCGAGACCGCCATCGCCACCATGCACGATCTGGGCGCCTTCTGGTTCCTCGAAAAGCCCATCGATCCGCGGGCGCTGCGCGTGCTGCTGGAGCGTGCCGCCTCGCAGCAGCGCCTGGTGGACGAAGCCGAGCGGCTCAAGCGGGAGCTGAGCTACCAGGGCGTGCTGGGAGAACTGGTGGGACGGGCGGCTCCCATGCAGGAGGTCTTTTCTCTGGTTCGGCAGGTGGCGCCCAGCAAGGCCGCGGTGTTGGTGACCGGCGAGAGTGGCACCGGCAAGGAGCTGGTGGCGCGTGCCATCCACAGCCTCAGCCCGCGCGCGGCCGGCCCGTTCGTCGCCATCAACTGCGCCGCCATGCCCGAGACGCTCATGGAAAGCGAGTTGTTCGGCCATGAGAAGGGCGCTTTTACGGGCGCGCTCGAACGCCGTGCCGGCTGCTTCGAGCTGGCGCAAAACGGCACGCTGCTCCTGGACGAGATCGGCGACATGCCGGTGGCCACCCAGGCCAAGCTCCTGCGCGTGCTCGAGGATTCGCGTGTCCGCCGTCTGGGCGGCAAGGGCGAGATCCTGGTGGACGTCCGCGTCATCGCCTCCACCAACAAGGTCCTCTCCGAGGCTCTGAAGAAGAACGAGCTGCGCGAGGACCTGTACTACCGGCTCAATGTCTTCCATATTGTCCTTCCGCCGCTGCGGGACCGTCTCGAAGATCTCCCTCTGCTGGCCGAGACGCTGCTCAGGGACCTGAACCGGAAGCACGGCACCAAGGTTGCCGACATCGCGCCGGAGGTGATGGAGGAATTCCGCCGCCATCCCTGGCCGGGCAACGTGCGGGAACTCAGGAACACGCTCGAGCGGGCGGTGATCCTCACCGGCGAGGGGACCATCCGCGCGGTCCATCTGCCGGGGAACTTCAAGTCCGCGGGAGCGGCCACCCGAAGCGGCGACGAGGCCGATCCCGCGTCCGTGCGGCTGCGCGTCGGCACCACCATCGACGAGGCCGAGAAGGCGCTGATCCAGCACACCCTGGAGCACACCAGGAACAACAAGACGCGGGCGGCCGAGATCCTCGGAATCAGCCTGAAGACGCTTCACAACAAGCTGAAGGAGTATGGCGCGGCCGAGAGCGAGGCATAGTCTGATCCGGACGAGCACAGCCGCATTCCAGACGGCGGCGGTGCTGTGGCGTCGCTTTCTGCCTCGCCCGGGCGATTTGTCCCTGCGGACGCGGCTGCGCCTGTTCGTCCTGATGCTGATGTTCTCGGTCGTCACGGCGCTTTCGCTCCTTCACCTCTACACGCTCGGCGCCTTCGGCTTCGAGGACGTTCTGCAACGGGCCCAGAACATCGGCCACGAGGTGAAAGGGTTCGTCTCCCAGCGCTTGCGCGAGATGGTGTACGATTTGCCGCCCGCGCGCCGGGCCGAAGCCCCCAGAACGCTCTATGCCAGCCTGCTGGAGGGCGACGAGGAGCTGCCTGTCTTTCTCCGCGACATCGGGTCCAACTCCAGGGCCATCGTCGAGATTTCGATTTCCGACGCCTCCGGCCGCATCCTGGCCGATTCGTTGCCCTACCGTGTCGGCCAGCGGACCGCGCGCCTGCCGGACTTCGAGGCGTGGGCCGGGAAGGGCCCCTGGCAGAAGCTGGCGGAAATCTTCTCCGAGCGCCGGGACTACCAGGTGATGCTGCCCATCGCCGAACAGGGGAAGAGGACGCCGGTCTTCAGCATCGATGTCGTGCTTTCCTCGGTTCTGCTGCGCGAGATCGTGCTGCCGCAGGTGCGAAGCGTCGCTCTGATTTTCCTGGGCGCGCTGCTGCTGTCGCTGCTGCTGGCGGTGATCGTTTCGAACCTGGTGCTGCGGCCGCTCGATAACATCAGCCAGGCCATCGACCGGATCAGCCAGGGCGATTTCGCCAGCCAGCCCGGAATGCCCGACGGCACGGCCAAGGAATTCGCCGCCGTGCAATCCAAACTGAACCTGCTTGGCCAGCAGTATCGCGGCGCGCGGCAGGACGCGATCCAGCTCCGCAGCAACGTCGAGCAGCTTCTCGAGCGGCTGGAAGAGGTGGTGCTGCTGTTCGACCGCGACGACCGCCTGGTGATGGCGGGCCGCGCGGCCGAGAGCATACTGGGCCGCGGCCGCTGGGAGATCATGGGCCGCACTCTCACCGAGATCTTTCCCCCCTCGTCGGCGCTGGGCGCGGCCTTGCGCAATGCGATCGAGCTGCGCCAGCCCCTCAAGGACATCGCCCTGACGCTCGAAAACGGGCCGGGAACCCGCGTGCTGGTGAGCGCCGAGATGCTGGAGTCGTTCCCGGACCGCCAGCGCATCGGCGCGCTGATCACCCTGCGCGACGCCGAGACGCGGCGGCAGATCCGGTCGCAGCTCGACGTTTCGGCCCGCCTGGCTGCCATCAGCCGGCTGACGGGCGGCGTGGCGCATGAGATCAAGAATCCGCTCCAGGCCATCACGGTCCACATGGAAGTGCTTAAGTCCAAGCTGGCCGGCCAGTATGACGAAGTCGGAGTCGAGATCGAGACCATCGCCCGCGAGATCCTGCGCCTGGACCGCGTGGTGAAGACCTTCCTCGATTTCACGCGGCCCGTGGACCTGAAGATGCGCGACGTGGGGATGGTGGCGCTGGCCCAGGACGTGGCCGCGCTGGTAGGCCCCTCGGCCGCCCGCCAGAACGTGCGCATCGAGCTGGACGCCGAGCCCGGAGAAACCTTCGTGCATGGAGACCGCGACCTGCTGCAGCAGGCCATTCTCAACGTGGTGGTAAACGGGGTCGAAGCCATGAAGAACGGCGGCCTGCTGCGGATCCAGCTCCTGCGCGAGGGCGACGAGTGTTGCGTGAGCATCTCCGACGAGGGCGCCGGCATCCCGCCCGAGATCCGCGAGAGGATCTTCCATCTGTACTTCACCACGAAAGGCAAGGGCTCCGGAATCGGCCTGGCTATGACCTTTCGCGTGGTCCAGTTGCACAATGGTACTATCGATTTCACGAGTGAATCCGGCCGGGGGGCGACTTTTCGCCTGCGGATCCCGGCCATCTACAAGGAGCAGTTTGGCGGAGCGCAGTACACGGCGGAAGAAAGCGCGTTGGGCGACTGAGCGAAGCCGGCGAGGATGAGAGGAACGCGAATCGTATTGGTTGCGGCTCTGGCCATGACGCTGGGGACGCCTTCGTGTGCCCTGTGGCCGTTTCACAAGCGCAAGGCTACTCCTGTGCCGCCGCCCGCTCCGGCGCCGGCCGCTCCCGTGGCGCCGCCCAAGCCGCGGGAGGTCACCTTGCCTGCCCCGCCGAGGCTTCCCGCGACGGAGCCGGACATCGGCCAGACCGGGCCCTCCTTGCCGGGCGAATCGTTGCCGCCGCCCCCGCACCGCCGGCCCAAGCCGCGTCCGCACGAGGACGCCGATGCGCAGCCCGCAGCGCCCGAACCCGAGCCCGAGCCTCCGGCCGCCGTGCCGCTTCCCCAGTTCGAACAGATCCTGAGCCCGGAGCAGAAGCAGGCTTACACGCAGGAGATCGACCGGAATATCGCCGACGCCCAAAAGGCGGTCTCGGCGGTGGAAGGCCGGCGGCTCAGCGGCGAGCAGGCGACCTATCTGGCCCGTGTCCGGGCCTTCATCGAGCAGGCCAACGAAGCGCGGAAAGCGGACCTGTTCCGCGCCCGCAACCTGGCCGAGCGCGCAAAGGTGCTGGCCGAAGACCTTGTGAGAAGCGTGCAGTAAAGGAAAACGGGGACAGCGTGAGCTGTCCCCGTTTTCCGAACTTCGCCTTCAGGCGGCTAATGAGCTGCTGGCGCGGCGCTGGCCGACATCGGCGCTTCCGGCGCGTACAGGTTCACCACCACGTGGCGCATTTCCTTCTTGGTCACCTTCGCATCCGTCTTCGGCGTTTCGCCCAAACCGATGGTATGGACGCGGCGAAGAGGAATGCCCTTGTCTATCAGATAGCGCACCACCGCATCGGCGCGGCGCGCGCTCAAGCTGACGTTGTAGGCTGACGAACCGACCCGGTCGGTGTAGCCCTGCACCTCGATCTGGAAGCGCGGCAGGCCCTGGGCCTGCTGAACGACGGCGTCGAGCTTGGCTTTCCCTTCCTCGGTCAGCGTGGCCTTGTTGAAGCCAAAGAGCACGTCCTGGGTGCCGGCCACCTTGAAGTTGTCGATGCCTTCAACCTGGCGCTGAACGTCGCCCACCTTGGTGTTCGCCTGCTGGGCGAGATCGCTTGCGGAATGAGCGTCCTGGCCGGCCTGGACTGCCTTCTGGTCGGCCGCCTGGGCCGCCTTGGCCGCATCGTTGGCTTTGCTCTCGGCGCTCATCGCGCGCTCTTCGACCCGCGATACGTCTTTCTGTTCCTTGTTGTCTAAGTTAGCGACGGCTTCCGCCTGCTTCTTGTCCACATCGCTCACTCGCTTGTCCACCGTGCCGACCTCTTGCTGGACGTATTTCTTCGTGGCACAGCCTGGAGTGGCGAGGGCGACGAGCAACAGCAGACCCCCGGTCCCTAGTAGAGTGCGTGAATTCAACATGTGTTACCCTCCCGTCCGACAAGGATCGCACGTCGAGGGCCATTTTGGAAGAGCCCAGAAGCAACAGACTTAGCGGCTACTGGCTCCGGGCCGACGGTAAAAATCGCTCGAAACGGCGAGAACAAGGTAAAAAGTACCTTTTTGGCCGCAGTTCGACGCCGGGCCATTGTGAACCCTTTTTAATTGCATCGAACCCTGGCGGAGGCCCGTTGCCCTTCCGTTTCCTCAAGTTCCGGGGCGGCGCCGCCCGCAAGCGTTCCCCACGCCCGCTTCCCCCAGCGGCGCCGCTCCCCCAAACAACTCCGTGTGGCCCGGGAGTATGCATTCGGCGTGCCACTCGCAGCAGGCGGGCCTCGCGTGTGGAGCCAGGGGCGAGAGCGTGGGCATGCCCAGAAGCTTCCCGTGGCGCTCAACTCCATCTCATCTGGGTGCGGTCTTGACCGTCGAGGCGAAAGCGTTCACCGAACCGGCCTCCGCGGGCCCCTCAGGGTCCGCTCCGGAGCGGGGCCACACGAATCCTCCGATAAGTGATTCTTATGGACAAACTCACTTGCATTTGGTTGGCTGGTCGGTTACTCTATACACCAAGGAGGCTCGACGAACTTGCTCGGCCATCGTTCCGCGCCGTCCATCTCGCCCCTCCTTGGTGTGTCCTCACTCGCCGTCGTTTCCGTAATCATCCTCATTACCATTGGGGTCGCTGTATCGGACCCCGCCTGACGGCCTTCTGAGGATTTCAAAAGGCCACTGGCGGGGGATTCACTCCGCACAGTGGCCTTTTTTGTTGTTGGAGCTCGACTTTTAAGGATGGTGCTATGGCAAATCTCATGAGCGGCGCAAGGATGCTGCTGGAATGTCTGGTTCGGGAAGGTGTGGAGTGCTTCTTCGGATACCCCGGAGGCGTTACCATTCCCCTCTATGACGCGGTATTCGACCACCACATTCGCCACATCCTCGTACGGCACGAGGAAAACGCGGCCTTCGCCGCCTCCGGCTATGCGCGATCGACCGGCCGCGTGGGCGTCTGTTGCGCCACCTCCGGCCCCGGCGCTACCAACCTGGTGACGGGCCTCACCGACGCCATGATGGATTCCATCCCCATCGTCGCCCTCACCGGCCAGGTCCACTCCAAGCTCATCGGCAGCGACGCCTTCCAGGAAGCCGACACCTTCGGCATCACGCGTTCCTGCACCAAACACAACTTCCTGGTGAAGAACATCGCCGATCTCCCGCAGGTCGTTCACGAGGCTTTCTACATCGCCGCCTCCGGCCGTCCGGGCCCGGTTTTGGTCGATATCACCAAGGATGTTTTCCAGGGACAGGCCCACTACACTCCGGTCTCCTCCATCCACCTGCCCGGCTACAAGGTTTACACCGAGGGCCACACCGGCCAGATCCGGCGCGCTGCGCAGATGATCTGGGAAGCCGAGCGCCCGCTGGTTTATGCCGGCGGCGGCATCGTCTCTTCGGGTGCCACCCCCGAACTGCATGAGCTGGTCGAGTTGGTGGACGTCCCCGTGGTCTGCACATTGATGGGCCTGGGCGGTTTCTCCGGCAGCCACCCCAACTTCATCAGCATGCCCGGCATGCACGGCAGCTACGCTTCCAATATGGCCATGACCGAAACCGACCTCATCATCGCCGTCGGCGTCCGTTTCGATGACCGCGTCACCGGCCGCCTCGCCGCTTTCGCCCCCCACGCTAAGGTAATCCACATCGACATCGATCCTGCCGAGATCGGCAAGAATCGCGCTCCCGATCTCCCCATCGTCGGCGATGCAAAGCGCGTTCTCCGCAAGGTCGTCAAGGTCCTCGAGGAGATGGCGCCTGAAATGTCCATGCGCAGTTCCAACGGTCGCAGGGCCTGGTGGCGTCAGATCCGTTCCTGGAAAGAGGAGCATCCTCTCCAGCCTGCCTTCTCCGTCGACGAAATCAAGCCCCAGCACGTGATGTTCGAGGTCGATCGCATCGCCAACGGCGAGGCCATCGTCACCACCGATGTCGGCCAGCACCAGATGTGGGCCGCCCAATTCATTCGCTTCAACCAGCCCCGGCGCTGGATCACCTCCGGCGGCCTTGGCTCGATGGGCTACGGCGTTCCCTCCGCCATGGGAGCCCAGCTTGCCAACCCCGGCAAGCTGGTCATCGCGATCGTTGGCGACGGCGGCTTCCAGATGTCGATTCCCGAGCTTGCCACCATCGCGGCCAACGCCCTCCCGGTCAAGATCGTGATCGTGAACAACGGCTACCTCGGTATGGTTCGCCAGTGGCAGGAGCTCTTTTTCAACGACCGCAAGTGCGCCGTCCAGCTCGAATCGTTCCCGGACACCGAACTGCTCGCCTCCGCCTTCGGCATCAGAGGGCGTACCATCGAGCGGCCCGAGGATCTCAGGCCCGCCCTCGAAGAGGCCGTCCGCGACCCCGGTCCTTACTTGCTCAACGTCCGCGTCTCGCCCTTTGAGAACGTCTACCCGATGGTTCCGGCCGGCTCCGCGATCAACGAGATGGTTCTGGGCCCGCCGACCCCCGTGGCGGTGCCGAAATAGGCTCTGACGCCGAAAGGACTCCCCATGCTCCAAGTCATTTCATTACTCGTCGAAAACAAACCCGGCGCCCTCATGCGCATCACCGGCCTGCTCAGCGCCCGTGGTTACAACATCGAGAGTCTCACCGTCGCCCGCACTCTCGATCCCACCCTCTCCCGCATGACCATCGTGGTCGATGTGGATCCAAACCTGCGCGCCCAGGTCATCAAGCAGATGAACAAGCTCATCAACGTGCTGCAGGCCAGCGACCTCTCCGAGTCTCCCGCCGTCGCGCGTGAGATGGTGCTTCTCCGCGTGCGGGCCACCATGGAGACCAGGACCGCTATCCTGAAAGAATCCGAGATCTTTGGCGCCCGCGTAGTCGACTCTTCCGTCGAGGGCTTCGCCATCGAAGCTACCGGCGCATCCGAAAAGCTGGATGAATTCATCGACGTGATGCGCACCTACGGCGAAATCGAAGTCACGCGCTCCGGTCTGATTGCGGTCTCGCTCGAGACCAAGCGCCTGCGTCTCTCGCCGCCCGTTCCAACCGCAACCACATCTGCGCCCGCGCGGTCCCAGCGGCCCGTGCTCGCGCACGAACGACGCACTTCTCTAGAGGAAACGGAGTAAATCCATCATGGCTAAACGCTACTACGAAAAAGATGCTGATCTGAGTTCTTTGCAGGGCCGCACCGTCGCCATCATCGGCTACGGCAGCCAGGGCCACGCCCACTCGCTCAACCTTCGCGACTCGGGCGTGAACGTGGTTGTGGCCGAGCTTCCCGGCCCCAATTGGGACAAGGCCAAGGCCGCAGGCCTCAACGTCATGTCCGCGGCCGAAGCCGCCAAAGTTGCCGACGTCATCATGATGCTCGTCGAGGACCATCATCAGAAGGGCGTCTACGACAAGGACCTCGCCCCCGAAATGAAGGCCGGCAAGACCCTGATGTTCGCCCACGGATTCAATATCCACTTCGGCCAGATCGTCCCGCCCAAAGAAGTCGACGTGACCATGATCGCCCCCAAGGCCCCCGGCCACCGCGTCCGCGAGCTCTTCACCGAAGGCGTAGGCGTTCCCGCCCTTGTCGCCGTTTATCAGGACGCCTCCGGTCACGCGCTCACCAACGCTCTCGCCTATGCCCGCGCCCTCGGCTGCCTTAAGGCCGGCGTGATCGAGACCACGTTCAAAGAGGAGACCGAAAGCGACCTGTTCGGCGAGCAGGCCGTGCTCTGCGGCGGCGCCAGTGAGTTGATCCGGGCCGGCTTCGAGACCCTGGTCGAGGCGGGCTACGCCCCCGAGATCGCCTACTTCGAGTGCCTGCACGAACTGAAGCTGATCGTCGACCTCATCCAGGAGGGCGGCCTGGCCTACATGCGTTATTCAGTCTCCGATACCGCCGAGTACGGCGACTACAGCCGCGGCCCCCGCATCGTCAACCAGCAGACGCGCGAAGAGATGAAGCGCATCCTTAAGGAGATCCAGTCGGGCCAGTTCGCCAAGGAATGGATCGACGAGAACAAAACCGGCCGCAAGAACTTCCTGCGTATGCGCGAGGAAGCCAAGCATCAGCCCGTCGAAGAAGTCGGCCGCGAGCTTCGCGCCATGATGCCTTTCCTGAAGAAAGCGAAGGAAGCCGGCGTCCCCCAGGAATAGCCCAGGTGCCGAACCGCGACCGTAAGGGAGCGGACACCGCGCGGCGCGAGCCGCGCAACCGAATCCGGAGCCCGGCCAGGAGCCGGGCTCCCCAACCAGCCGTTAGCCGATAGCTGACGGCCGATAGCTGATGGCTCTCATATGACCATAACCACTCTCGAGACCACCCTCCGCGACGGTACCCAGGGGGAAGCCGTATCCTTCACCGTCGATGACAAACTCGCGATCGCCGTGCGCCTGGACGAGTTCGGCATCGACTACATCGAGGGCGGCTGGCCCGGCTCGAATCCGCGCGACAAGGACTTCTTCGCCCGAGCCAAAGACCTTCAGCTCAAGCACGCCCGGCTCACCGCCTTCGGCTCCACCCGCTTTGCCAAGAACCGCGTCGACCACGATCCCAACGTCCGCGCCCTGATCGAGTCCGACACCCCCGTAATTTCCATCTTCGGCAAGACCTGGGACCTCCACACCCGCCGCGCCTTGGGCATTACCGAGGAAGAGAACCTGAAGCTCATCGGCGAAACCGTTCATTACCTCAAGGAGCACGGCAAAGAAGTCATCTTCGACGCCGAGCACTTCTTCGACGGCTACACCGCCAACCCCGCCTTTGCCCTGCGCGCGCTCGAAGCCGCCCACACCGCCGGCGCCGACATCCTTTGCCTCTGCGATACCAACGGCGGCATGCTCACCGGCCACCTCGCCGAAATCGTGGCCGAGGTGCGCAAGCGCTTCGACGGCACGCTCGGCATTCACGTCCACAACGACTCCGATTGCGCCGTCGCCAACACCATAGCCGCCGTCGAGCAGGGCGTCACCCACGTCCAGGGCTGCATGAACGGCTACGGCGAGCGCTGTGGCAACGTCAACCTCGCCTCCGTGATCGCCAACCTGGAGTTGAAGCTGGGCCACACCGTGGTTGGTTCGGAGAAGCTCGCCACCCTCAGCTCCGTCACGCGCTTCATCGCAGAGCTCGCCAATCTGCCCATGCCCAACGCCCAGCCCTACGTCGGCCACAGCGCCTTCGCCCACAAAGGCGGAGTGCATGTGAGCGCCGTTCTGCGCGATGCCGCCACTTACGAGCATGTCCCGCCCGCCACAGTCGGCAACCGCCAGCGCGTCCTGCTCAGCGATCTCTCCGGCCGCGCCAACATCCTGTTCAAGCTGAAGCAGCACGGCATCGCGGACCGCCTGAATGAGGACGCCCGCCGGGAGCTTCTCGAGCGCATCAAGCACCTCGAGTTTCTCGGCTACGAGCTAGAGGCGGCCGAAGGTACCTTCGAGCTTCTCGTCCGCGAGGCCCTCCGCCCCGGCGTCAAGTTCTTCGAGCTGGTCAGCTTTGAGGTCGCCACCAAGATGGACAACGAAGCCGAATCTACCACCTCCGCCACCGTCACCCTCAAGGTCCAGGACGCCATCCATTCCGCCACCGCTCACGGCCACGGGCCGGTGCACGCTCTCGACCTCTGCCTTCGCAAGTGCCTCGCCGCCCTGTACCCAGGTATCCAGGACGTCCGCCTCACCGACTACAAGGTCCGCGTGCTCGACTCCAAGAAGGGTACCGCCGCCAAGGTACGCGTCCTCATCGAGTGGTCCGACCACCGCAAGAGCTGGGCTACCATCGGCGTTTCCGACAACGTGATCGAGGCCAGTTGGCGCGCCATGCTCGACGCTATCCGCCTCGAACTCATGCGCCTCACCGAGCAGGATGATAGCATCGAGAGAGCCGTAGAAGACTACTGTTGGGGAGTCTAGACCGCGTGCGTTGCCTGTTCCGCCGGCGTGTTCCCGCGGGCCGCATCCTCTTCGTGGAGAGCGGATCGCGCGAGATCGCCGAACGCCTGCTCCCCACCTTGCAGCGTAACCACGGCGCACCGGCCGATCTGGTGACCTGCTTTCCCGGTCAGCCGGACGGCCTCCCCCCCGGCGCGGCCGTCTTCCGCACCGGCGACTACCAGGGACGCTCCGGGCGCAAGCGCCTCTACCGCGAGCTCCGCGCCCGCCGCTACGCGCTCCTCGGCATCCTATGCTCCGGCGAGCCCATCATGACCGCGTGGAAATGGGCGTTGGTCCTCCAGGTCCCGGCCAAGGTATTCATCGTCAACGAAAACGCCGACTACTTCTGGCTCGACTACGCCCACCGCGGCACTCTCATCCACTTCGCTGCTCTCCGCTTGGGATTGACCGGGATCGGCGGTCTTCGCACCCTGGCCCGCCTCGCCGCTTTCCCGTTCACCCTCTCCTGGCTTTGCGCCTACGCCGCCTGGGTTCACTCCCGCCGCGCCCTCCGGCTCCTGGTGCGATAGCTCACTCTTCCGCGCGCGCCACCACGCTCGAAAGCTCGGTCGCGCGGACGCCGTAAACCTTCAGGATCCTCCGGCAGATCTCTGCGGCAAGGCGCTCGGGCGGCTCGCCTTCCTCGTGCTCGATTTCGACTTTGATGAACAGATTGGTGCGGGGCATGTGAGATGATGAAGCGAAGCGCGGCCTTTGGCCCGCCTACTGCCTATTATTATGCCCTGTGTGATCTGTCAACTTCGTCGCCCGCGCCGCGCGTGCCCCGGCGTCGGAGGCGACATCTGTAGCGTCTGTTGCGGCACTGAGCGGGAACAGACCGTGAGCTGCCCCCTCGATTGTCCTTACCTGCGAGAGGCCCGCAGCCATGAAAAGCCCTCGCCCGTCGACCCCAAGCAGATCCCCAACCGCGACATCGAGGTCGGCGAGCCCTTCCTCAACCGGAATGAGGTCCTGCTCGCGGCCGTCATGCAAGCGGTGGTCGAAGCCGGGCTGGGAACGCCCGGCGCCGTGGACGCCGACGTCCGTGAGGCGCTCGACTCCCTGGTGCGCACCTACCGCACCCGCGAATCCGGCCTCTATTATGAAACCCGGCCCGCGAACCTGATCGCCGTCGCAGTCATGGAGCGCATCCAGAAAAGCGTCGAAGACTTCCGGCAAGCCCTCGCGAAGCAGTCCGGGATGGAGACCCTGCGCGACGCCGACCTCCTCGGCGTCCTCGTATTTCTCGAGAGCGTTGAGTATCAGCTCGACAACGGCCGCAAACGCGGTCGCGCCTTCCTCGACATGTTGCGCCAGCAATCGGCCGTCGTGGCCCCCGAAGCCCCCGCCTCGGGCTCTGGGTTGCTCCTGCCGTAGCCGACGATTAAGGTCCTAATAACTCATTTGTTTGTAGGCGTTTGAGTGTGCTAGCCTGATCCCAACGCGGAGGTGCTATGCCCCAACTCAAAGATATCCTGCACAGCCGGAAGCTGTTCTCGGTCCACCCGAACCAGACCGTGGCAGCCGTCGCCGCCCACATGGCGGCTGTGAACGTCGGAGCGATCCCCGTGATCGAGAACAATGAATTGCGCGGCGTCTTTTCCGAGCGCGACCTGATGAAGCGCATCGTCGTCGGAGGCCGCGATCCGGAACGCACGCTCGTCAGCGACGTCATGTCCATCAATCTCACCAAAGCCGATGAGCGGACCACCAGCGAGGAGGCGATGGAGATGATGCACCGCTGCGGCTGCCGCCACCTGCCCGTGATGCGAGGGACCGAGGTGGTCGGCTTCATCTCCATGCGCGACCTGATGCTCGACGAACTCGAGCAAAAGGCCGAAGAGATCCGCCACATGCGCAACTACATCCAGAGCGTTTGAGTGGGGCAGCTCTCCAGAGCTGCGCCGGACGTCCACGTCCAGCCCTACTTCTTCAGCCCGGCGGTCCAGTTCAAAACGACCGTGATCGGATTCGCCGGCGGGTCGCTGGCCTGGGTGTTCACTAGGAAGCGTCGGCCGTCCCGGCTGGGCACGTAGTGCGTTCGAAACGAACTCACGCCCTCAGACACTCGCGTTTGAAACAGGGCCTTGGGCACACCGAAAGACGGACCCGTGCCAACCGAAACGGCCATAAGCTTCCGGTCCTCGGAAAGATAGTAGATCTCGCGCCCGTCGGCCCGCCAGCGGGGTTCATATCCGCCGCCGGTGGAGACTTGCCATCTCCGGTCGGACAACGGGAACGTCTGAACATGCACTTCAAACTTGCCCGACTCGTTCGAACTGTAGGCCACCAGGTGTCCGTCCGGTGAAAAATTGCCGTGCATCTGGTCGCCCGGCGACCCGAGAAACTTGACCGGTTTCCGGTCGCCCGCTACCGGCACCAGCCAAAGGTCATAGCCGGATTCGCTTCCTGGGACCGAGAAAAGGACAGATCTCCCGTCTGGAGACCAGTCCGTGTCCACGACATTGGGCGATTCGATGCCCGCCGCCCGCTGAGCCTCCGCCGACAGAATGAGTTCTTCGGTGCCGCCGCCAGCGGCGCTCCTCTGGTAGATCAAGTTCGCTCCGCTCCGATTCGCCCGGAATGCAATCCGGGCGCCATCCGGCGACCAGAGAGGGGCAGCATTCAGGAGCGGATCGAAGGTGATGCGGGATCGGCTGCCGCGGGCAAGGTCGGTCAGCCAGATATCCAGGTAGCCCGTCGTGGGATCAACCAGCGATGCGGACAAAGTTCTCTCGTCCGGGGAAAGACGAAAATCGGTGTAGTCCCCTTCCGGGCCGACGGAATCGAGACGGTTGCCGCCGCGCTCGAACCATGTCAGGCGGCCGGGCTCAAAAAAAGCTCCCGCGTAGGCCAAGGTGCCGGTCCCCGAAATGGACATGGCTGAATTCGAGGCATTGGAATGGCCTATCCGTTCGGCGGCGGTGAACGCCGGGCCACTGAATTCCAGGCGCCCCGGGTCGAAGGGCTGCCCCAAGAGCGCGTCATCCTCCAAATACAGTAAATACCCAGATGAAGCGTACACAGCGCTGGCATTGGAGTGGACTAGAAGCTTCTTGGTTTCTCCATCGAGGGACCCGACGTAAACGCCGCGCTGATCGGCCAGGCTACTGAGGACAACGTAAAGGAAATGACGGCCGTCGGGCAGAAACGTCGGCCAGCGATGCCCTCCCTCCTGCCGGGAGCTGTCCAGTTTCGTTACGGAGGTGACGGTTCCGCCGGCCGATGAAACTCGAAAGATTGACTTGGTCCCCGATGCGAAAAGGATGGTGTCGTCCGGGCCCCACGAGCTGCCGCGTGGGTCCAAGACGTCGGCGACCACCTGCGCGGCTCCACCCGCGGCCGAGATCTTCTTCAGTTTCCCTCCGGCAAAAAAGCCTATCCAACGGCTGTCGGGAGACCAAAACGGATCTTGGGCATTCTCAGTTCCGGGCATCGCGTGGGCGGCCACCTCCTGCATGGATCGCAACCAGAGCATGGGCCTGGCTCCCAACGCTTCGGCGCTGAACACGATGGCTCGTCCGTTTGGGGAGACTGCGAATTGCGGTACCGCAATCGAGGAGCTACTTGAACCTGAGAAAACTGTGCCCTCTGGAGGGTTGATCGAGAAGCGGACGAGCTCGCCGGCGGAGGGCGTTCCGCGAACACGGACAACCGCAAGGGCAATCGCGATGGCAGTCGCAACCACCGCAATCGTAGCCCATCCCCGCCAGCCCCATCCTTGAGGGCGGGGTTGCGCTGGCGTGGACGCCAGCTCGAGTGCGATCTTCACTTCGCGCGCCGTCTGCCAGCGCTCGTCCGGGTCCTTCGCCAGGCAAGTTCTGATCACGCGTTCCAGCGGCGGCGAGAGATTGAGTGGCGCGGGCTCGCGTTCCAGAATCGCCGCGATCACACTGGCCGCATTCGCGCCCGCAAAGGCCCGCTTGCCGGTGAGCATCTCATAAAACACACAGCCGAAGCTGAACAGGTCGCTGCGCGAGTCCGCTTCCTTGCTCTGCAACTGCTCCGGCGACATGTATTGCAGGGTCCCGAGGATCTGTCCCTCGCCGGTCAACCCCTGCGTCACCGTCGAGTCGCTCTCCCGGATCGGACCACCTCGTTTCGCCAGGCCGAAATCGAGCAGCTTTATCCCCTGCCTGGTGACCAGGATGTTGGCGGGTTTCAGGTCGCGATGCGTGATCCCCTTCTTGTGCGCCGCATCCAGCGCGTCCAGGATCTGTGCCGCGTATTCAGCGGCTTTTTCCAGCGGCAGAGGTCCTTTCAGCGGCGCGCCCTCGACGAACTCCATCACCAAGTAGTTGGGACCGACGTCGTAAATGTGACAGATATTGGGGTGATTCAGCGCGGCGGTGGCTTGCGCTTCCCGAGCAAAGCGTTCACTGAACCGCGCGGCGGAGACTTTGATCGCGACGTCCCGGTTCAACCGCGGATCGCGCGCGCGATACACCTCGCCCATGCCGCCCGCACCAATGAGCGCAAGGATTTCGTAAGGGCCGAGTTTGTCGCCTGCAGAAAGCGCCATCTGAGTGGTGTAGTTAATTTTAGCCGATCCCACGACCACGCGGTCTCGCACAGCTCAACAGCCGCCCACCCCCAGTCGTGGCGACGGTCGGGCTTCAGCTCGCCGCTTCGTGAACCTCGACGCGCGCGTAAATCTCCCGCGTCTGATCGAGATTGGCGAAGCGCAGGCCGGGCAGTGTCGCCGAGGCCGTTCCCGCCGCCACTCCCCAGCGGAGCGCGTCGCCGAAATCGCCGCTGCGGGCCATCGCCCACGTGAAGGCGGCCGCCAACGCGTCGCCGGAACCGATCGGGCAGACCGCGTCGATGCGCGGCGGCACCACTTCCACCATGCCGCGCGGCGAAGCTCCCACCGCGCCGCGGCTGCCCAGCGAGAGAATGACCAACTCGGCTCCCATGCGGCGAATCTGGGCTGCTGCGTCCAGGAACTGAGTGCGCGTGATCAGCGCCGTGTTCAGCAGCCGCTCGGCTTCCTGCTGGTTCGGCGCCACCACGGTGGGGCCGGCCTGCACGCCTTCAATCAGGGCCTCGCCATCGGTGTCGACGAGCGTCTTCACTTCGTGCTCGTGCGCCGCCTTGATGAGCTCCGAATAGAAGGCGCCCGGTATGCCGGGAGGAAGGCTGCCGCACAGCATCAGCCAGTCCGCGCCCGCCAGCCTTTTGCGCACCGCCTCTCCAAGCAGCGCCAGTTCGTGTTTGCTCAGCCGCGGCCCCGGCTGGTTGAGCTTGATGGTGAGCCCCTGACGGTCCGTGATGGTGAAGTTGGTTCGGATGCCTTTCTTCACCGGGACGATTTCGGTAGGGAAGCCGCAGCCGCACAGCAACTGTTGGAACCGCTTGCCCGTCCGGCCACCCGAGGGAGCGATAGCCAGCGTCTGGCCGCCGAAGGAATGGATCACGCACGAAGCGTTGATGCCGCGCCCGCCGGCCGACTCCGTCGTGGCCACGATATAGGCGCGGTCTTCGAACACCAGCCGGTCGGCCGCGATGTTCTGGTCGATGGCCGGATTGATGGTGAGCGTCAGGATCAAGCTCTCATTCTAGCCGAAGCGGTGGCCGATGCTACCCTGACTAAATGGGATCGCCGCAATCCGTGTCCGCGGCCGGCCGGGCGCGCGAGCAGAAGCTGCGATCCTACGGCGCCCTGACCTCGGTCTGCCTCTTCTGGGGTACCACCTATCTCACCATCCGGATGGCGCTCGAGTCCTTCCCGCCCCTGGCGCTGGTAGCGATCCGCTTCTCTGTCGCCGGCGCCATTCTCTTGGCGGCGGCCGTCCTCAAGGGCGCGCGCCTGCCGAAGGGCCGCGAACTGTGGGTCGGCGCGCTGACCGGCGTGCTGCTGCTGGGCGGCTCCAATACCTGGCTCGTGATTGCCGAGACCTGGATCCCCAGCGGGATGGCCGCGCTGTTCATCACCATTTCGCCCTTCTGGCTGGTGGGGACCGAGGCGCTGATCCGGGGCGGCGACCGCCTCCGCCGCGCCACCATTCTTGGCATGCTGGTCGGGTTGGGCGGTACGGCCCTGCTGGTTCTCCGTGACTCCCCCGGCCAAGGACTCGGATCGGGCCCGCTTCTGCTTCGCGGCTTCCTGATCCTGCAACTGGCCAACGCCTGCTGGGCCGCCGGGTCCATTTACTATCGCCGCCAGCCGGCGTCGACGCACCCTGTGGTCATGAGCGCGGTCCAGATGCTGGCGGCGGGGCTGGTACTGGCGCTGGTCGCGCTGGTGGTTCCGGAGCACCCCATTACGCTCACGTTTCGGGGCGTCGGAGGTCTGGTCTACCTCATCATCTTCGGCTCGATCGTGGGCTACAGCTCGTACATCTACGCACTGAGCCACCTCCGCGTAGCGGTGGTCTCCATCTACCCGTATGTCAACACCGTGGTCGCCGTGTTTCTGGGCTGGTGGTTCTACCGCGAGCCCTTCGGCCTGCGGGAGACGGCGGCCATGCTCATCATCTTCACCGGCGTCGCCCTGGTCAAGCGAGCCAGCAGGCGCTGACGGCTGATAGCTGACCGCCCTTTGGCCCCCCGCATGCAACAGATAACCACTCCAAAGGCATAGAATGAGTGCGATATGGCTGAGGCGATGATCAAACTCGTGAACGTGGAGAAGTGGTACCCGGCGGGCAACATGAAGACCTTCGTGCTTCGCCGGATCGACCTCGAAATCAAAGAGGGCGAGTTCGTGACGATCATGGGGCCGTCGGGCGCGGGCAAGTCGACGCTGCTGAGCATTATCGGGATGCTCGACGGGGCCTGGACCGGAGAATTCTATTTCCTCGATCATCCCGTCCACAAGCTCAACCCCAAACAGCGCGCCGAGATCAACAAGAAGTACATCGGCTTCGTGTTTCAGAGCTACCACCTGCTTGACAACCTGACCGTCTACGAGAACCTCGAGATCCCGCTCTCCTACCGCAACGTCAAGGCTTCCGAGCGCGCCAGCACCGTGTGCGACATGCTCGACCGCTTCCAGATCGTCGGCAAGAAGGACCTCTATCCGAACCAGCTCTCCGGCGGCCAGCAGCAGCTTGTGGCCGTGGCGCGGGCTCTGGTGGCAAACCCCAAACTCATCCTGGCCGACGAGCCGACCGGCAACCTCCACTCCAGCCAGGGCAAGGAGATCATGGAGCTGTTCAAGCGCCTGAACGACGAGGGCACCACCATCATCCAGGTCACCCATTCGGAGGCCAATGCGGCCTTCAGCGACCGCATCGTCAAGCTCTTCGACGGCTGGATTGTGAAGGACTAGGGCGTTCCCGCCGTCCACTGGCGGAACGTAGAATCCCATAAACGGACACTAAACGGCATGGCAAGCTCGAACCCCAGAATCCTCATCGCCGATGACCAGCCCGACGTCCTGATTGCCCTGCGCCTCCTGCTCAAGGGCGAGGGCTTCGAGACCGAATCCGCCAGCTCGCCGGCTGGAATCCTTGCCGCCATCGAGAACCGCGATTTCGACGCCGTTCTGATGGACCTGAACTACGCGCGCGACACCACCTCCGGTCAGGAAGGGCTCGATCTGCTCTGCCGCATCCAGACCCTCGACAGCGCCTTGCCGGTGATCGTCATGACCGCCTGGGGAAGCGTCGAGGTGGCCGTCGAGGCCATGCGCCGCGGCGCCCGTGACTTCATCCAGAAGCCGTGGGAGAACGCCCGCCTGCTCACCGTGCTGCGCACGCAGATGGAACTCGGGCGCGCCCTGCGGAGGGGCCAGCGCCTCGAGGCCGAGAACCGCCTGCTGCGCCAGGAAGGCCGCTCCACGCTCATCGCCGCCGCGCCGTCCATGCGGCCGGTGCTCGAAATGATCGAGCGCATCGGCCCCTCCGACGCCAACGTGCTCATCACCGGCGAGAACGGCACCGGCAAGGGCGTGGTGGCGCAGGCCTTGCACTCCATCTCCGCCCGCTCCCCCAAGCCGCTCATCACGGTCAACACCGGGGGCCTTCCAGAAGGCGTCTTCGAGAGCGAACTGTTCGGTCACGTGAAGGGCGCCTTCACCGACGCGCGCTCCGACCGCGTGGGCCGCTTCGAACTGGCCGACGGCGGCACCCTCTTCCTGGATGAGATCGCCAACATCACCCCGGCGCAGCAGGCCAAGCTCCTGCGCGTCCTCGAAATGGGAGAGTTCGAGCGCGTGGGCTCCTCCAAGACGCACCACGTCGATGTGCGCATCCTCTCCGCCACCAACTCGGACTTGCACGCCGAGGTCGCCGGCGGCCGCTTCCGCGAAGACCTGCTGTTCCGGCTCAACACCATCGAGATCCGCGTTCCGCCGCTGCGTGACCGCCGCGAGGACATCCCCCTGCTCGCGATGCATTTTCTAGGGCTCTACTCGCAGCGCTATCGCAAGCCCGTGACCGGTCTGGAATCTTCCGCCTTGCAGGTGCTGCTCGATCATCCGTGGCCCGGCAACGTGCGTGAGCTGGACCATTCCATCGAGCGCGCGGTGCTGATGGCCCAGGGCGTGCACGTCAAGGCCAGCGACCTCGCCTTGCGCCCCAGCGGCCGCGAAGGCGCGCCGCGCCTGGATGACATGAGCCTGGAGGAAGTGGAGGCATTCCTGATCAAGAAAGCGCTGGCGCGCTACCAGGGCAACGTCAGCCAGGCCGCGGGCGCGCTCGGCCTCAGCCGCAGCGCGCTTTACCGCCGCATCCAGCGCTACGGCCTCTGACGGCTCTATGAAGATCCGAAAGCCCGGCCCGCTTCGCCACGAGCACCGCATCTTCCTGTTGGCGCTGGCCTCCGGTTTCCCCGGCACGCTGGTCGCGCTGGTGATCCTCTGGACCGGCGCTTTCGCTCCCAAGGTGCAGTGGACCCTGGCGGTGGTCATCGCCCTGTGCTGGCTAGGATTCGCGGGCGCGGTTCAGGGCCGCGTGGTGAGGCCTCTGCAGACGCTCTCCAACCTGCTCGCGGCTCTGCGCGAGGGCGACTACTCCATCCGGGCCCGCGGAGCCCGGCGCGACGACGCCCTCGGTGAGGTCATGATCGAGGTGAATGCGCTCGGCGAGACGCTTCACACTCAGCGCCTGGGTGCGGTGGAAGCGACCCTGCTCCTGCGCACCGTCATGACCGAGATCGACGTCGCCATCTTCACCTTCGATGGCGATCGGCGCCTGCGCCTGGTGAACCGCTCCGGCGAGCGCCTGCTGGCCCAACCCGCCGAGCGGCTCCTGGGGCGCCGCGCCGCCGATCTGGGGCTGGCGGAGTGTCTGGAGGGAGAGGTGCCGCGCACCGCGCAGATGGTCTTCCCGGGTGGCATCGGGCGCTGGGGCATCACCCGCTCGACGTTCCGCGAGGAAGGCATGCGCCACCAGTTGCTGGTGCTCGCCGACCTCAGCCGCGCTTTGCGCGAGGAGGAGCGCCAGGCCTGGCAGCGCCTCCTCCGCGTCCTGGGTCATGAGCTGAACAACTCGCTCGCGCCCATCCGCTCGATTGCCGGCAGCCTGGAAAGCCTGATCGGCCGCGAGCCGCTCCCGCCCGACTGGCAGGAGGACGTCAAGGGCGGCCTGGCCGTCATCAGTTCCCGCGCCGAGGCGCTCACCCGTTTCATGCAGGCCTACTCGCGCCTGGCCCGCCTGCCGCAGCCCAAGTTCCAGCCCGTCGACCTGGGGGCCTGCATCCACCGCGTCGCGACCCTCGAAGGACGCATCCCCATTCGCGTGACCTCCGGCCCGGCCCTCACCGTTCAGGCCGATCCCGATCAGCTCGAGCAGTTGCTCATCAACCTCCTGAAGAACGCGGTGGACGCCGCCCTGGAAACCGGCGGCGGCGTCGAGGTGAGCTGGACGCGCGTGGCCAGCTTCGTCGACATCGTGGTCGAGGACCAGGGGCCGGGGCTGTCCAGCACCGCCAACCTGTTCGTCCCCTTCTTCACCACCAAGCCCGGCGGCTCGGGCATCGGCCTGGTGCTCAGCCGCCAGATCGCCGAAGCCCACGGCGGCACCCTGACCCTCCAGAACCGCGAATCCGCCCGAGGCTGCGAAGCCCGGCTGCGGTTGCCGGCATAGAGACCCTGGCACTCCTGAAGCACGATTGACTTGTCTCCGCACAGCATCATCGACTGGTATATACACAGCAGTATAAACTTGTTACGGAACGACACAATAAACTTGTAACCAAACGGGGCCCCGACTATGGCGGGCCTGGTCGTGCCTCGTGGCGATCTCGCCGGCACCGCGATCATTGCCACGGATCGGAGCTTCCCTGCACCTTCCCGCGCTGCTGCGCACCCCATGAGTCTGCCCCCGGCCCCGGCCGCACGCCCCGCCTCCGGCCTCTGCCGCGCGTTTTGGTAGGATGAGTTTTCTATGCGGAAGCTGTGCTTGGTTGGCCTGGCGCTGGCGCTGTGTGGATTCCTGGGTGGTTGCAAGCCCCAGCGGACCGCGCGGGGCTCGATGTCCTCCGGACACGAGACCAGGGGATACCAGATGGGGGATCCGGTTAAGACTGGCCCGCTGGTCTACACCGTGCTCGACACCGAGTGGTTCGACCAGATCGGCGACTCCGCGGCTCCGCGCCTGCCGCGCAACCACTTTCTCAGCGTGCGGATCTCGGTCACCAACACCGGTTCGCTGACGTCCGGCATCCCCCCGCTAACCATCATGGACAGCCAGCACGTCACCTACGCCGAGATCAGCGATGTCAAGGACCTTCCGGAGTGGCTCGGCTACATCCGCACCGTGAAGCCCGCCGAGACCCTGCACGGCAGCATCCTGTTCGACGTCCCGACCGGCAACTATGGCCTCAAGGTGGTCGACGATGCCGAGCCGGAGAACCAGTCGTCCGCCCTGATCCAGATGCCGCTGGAACTGGTTCGCCCCTAGCCTCGGCTCACTCCGCCAGCCCCGCCAACTGCGCCGCCACTTCCGCGTGGCCGCGCTCGCCGGCCAGGTCGGAGGCGGTCTTCCCTTCGGCGGTTTTGTTGCGCGGATCGGCGCCGTAGCCGAGCAGCAGCTCGACAATCTCGCGGTCGCCGTGGAAGGCCGCCTCGTGCAGGGCCGTGACGCCGCCGGCCTGAGACGCGTCGGGATCGGCGCCGCGCGCCAGCAGATCGCCCACCAGCCTCGTGTTGTGGCGCGCCGCCGCGGCGTGCAGCGGGGTAACGCGGTGGCTGTTGCGCGCTACCGCGTTTACGTCGGCTCCGCTCTCGATCAACATCCCCGCGATGTCGTCATGGCCGAAGAACACCGCCAGGCCGAGGGCTGGGTAGCCGTCGTCCGAATACCCGCGGATAAGCGCCGGCGTGCTGTCGATGAGCTCCGCCACACGCTCGCGCCGGCCCGCGGCGCAAGCTTCGAACACGTTCAGCTCCACGCCCCGGTCCTCGAACAGCCGCACCATTTCGGGATGGCCGCAGTAGATCGCCATCAGGACCGCCGAAGCGCCGTCGGGCCCCTTGGCGCCAGCCAGGCCGGGAGCCAGTTCCAGCAGCTCGCTCACACGCGAGGCGTCGCCGGCCCGGATCGCCTCGAACAACTGCTCTTGGGATTTCGCCACCGGTTGCGCAGCGCTCATGCCCCCTCCTGTTATCCAAAGGGTATCATGAGCGCGGCGCCTATCTCAGGTACTTGTCGAACCAGGCCAGCGAGCGCCGCACAATGTCGCGCTGGTGCTCCGGCTCCAGAATGGCGTGCCCCTCGTTCGGGTAGATCACCAGCTCGGTCTCCACGCCCAGCGTCTTCAGGGCGTGCCAGAACTCCCGTGATTGCGGCGCCGGGCACTCGGCATCGCGCTCCCCCACCAGCACCAGCGTGGGCGTCTTCGCGTTTTTGATGAAGGCGATCGGCGAGCTGCGCCGGTAGACCGCCGGATCGTCGTAGACCGATGCGCCAAAAAACGGAATCAACCACTGGTCGATCCGGTTCTCGCCATAGTAACTCTCGTAGTTCGCGAGCCCGGCGCCCGCCACCGCCGCGTGGAATCTCTCCGTCTGAGTCACTGCCCACATCGCCATGTAGCCGCCGTAACTCCACCCGATGATCCCCACCCGCTCATTGTCCACGGGCAGCCTGCCGGCCACCGCATCCACGCCCGCCAGGATGTCGCGGAAGTCGCCGTAGCCGAAATCGCGGACGTTGGCTTCGGTGAAGGCTTCCCCCGAGCCGAAGCTGCCGCGCGGGTTCGGCAGGAGGACGAAGTACCCGCTCGCGGCGAGCATGCTCTCGAGGCCCGCGCCCGGCCAGTGCGAGCGCTCCATGGCTCCCGGCCCGCCGTGTGGCGCCACCACCAACGGCCAGCGCCGCGCCGGATCGTATCCGCGCGGATAGAGGAGCCAGCCCTGCACGCTACGGCCTTCGCTCCTCCAGTGGATGCTCTTGGCCTCGCCCCAGGCCGGGCGCAGGTCGCGATTGAGGTGCGTGATCCGCTGCCAGGCCCCGATCGGCCCCGCCCACACCTCGGGCGGCGCGTCGAACGATTGCCGAACCACTGCCGACGTCTTGCCATCCCGCGCCAGCGACACATCCGGCACCCAGCCGCCGCTGGTCACCGCGCCTGGCCCGCGCCACAGCGTCTCGATCCCTCCTCCCGCCAGATCCAGCATCGCGAAGCCCGAATCGCCGTCCACCTGTTCGGAAATGAGGATGCGGCCGCCGTCCAGCCATGCGATGGCGCTCGCCGAGGCCGGCATGCCCGGCGTCACGTTGCGCGGCTCGCCGCCCCCGGCCGGAACCACGAACACGTCGCCCCCGGTCGAGCCCTCGTCGCTCATCAGCCCGGAGATGTACGCGATCCGCGTCCCGTCGGGCGACCAGCGCGGCGCCGCGATCTGGCGCGCGGGCTTCGCCACCACGATGGCTTGGCCCGTTGCGGCATCGATGGCGTACAACTTCGCGACGTACCAGTTGTCGTCGCCGGGCCCAGGCGCCGCGTTGGCGGCGAACGCTTTCCCATCCGGCGACCAGTCGTACTCGTAAACGTGCAGTTCCTCCGGCGAAACCTGGCGCAATGCATGCGTAGACACGTTCACCGTCGCGATTCGCTGGTTGTAGATGCGCTCGCCGATCACCCCGGTCTCGAGCGGCGCCGCTTGAAGCGGGCCCGCCGCCGACGGGGCGTTCTCCGCGAATAGCACCGCGATGGTCCTCCCGTCCGGAGACCAGCGCACATCCGCCGCGTGGCCCTTCAACTCGGCGAGCTTCTTCGGCCCACTGCCGTCCACATCCACGGTGTACAAGCCGGACAGGTAGAGAAACGCCAGCACCCGCCCGTCCGGCGACCATGCGATGTCGTGTCCCTCCGCCAGCCTGAGCGGCGTCGCATCGGGGCCGGCGGCGGCGAAGATGTCCGAGACGTCCTGCACCCAGGCCACGCGCTTCCCGTCCGGAGCGATCGCCGTCTCGCGGATAGACCGGGTCGCGGCCAGCGCGTCGTAGTCGCGGTCGAACGGACTCTGGATTGTTTCCGGCGGCGCATGCTTAAGCGTGCCGCCGTGGGCTCCAGCCCACGGTGCCGTAACCAGAGCGGCCAGCAGAAAAGAGCGAAGAGGTTTGCAGGGTTCCAAATCAGCAGTGTACCGAACGCCGCCGCCAGCCGACGGCTGACCGC
>Ga0265316_10000812_pt1 | contig 34512 bp, 30 predicted proteins | sample 4522metaG_FD_202092 | JGI IMG/M metagenome (GOLD analysis project Ga0265316, IMG submission 202092) | Rhizosphere microbial communities from Carex aquatilis grown in University of Washington, Seatle, WA, United States - 4-5-22 metaG | ecosystem: Host-associated > Plants > Roots > Rhizosphere >...
GCGCCTTGACCGTGGGACTGATGAGCGTGAACAACGTTTGCACCGGCTGGCCATCCAACGCGCCGAAAGCCACCGGCGCTTCCAGGAAACAGAGCGTCACCAACGGCTGCGGCACGTGCAGCACAATCGGGTTCCGGACATGCGGAATGGCGATGCCGTCGCCGATGGCCGTGGATTCCAACGCCTCTCGCGCCAGCAACACTTGCAGCAGAAACTCGCGGTCCACCTTATCCGGCAACCGCAACACCTCCACCACGCTGCGAAGCACGGCCGGCTTGTCCTTGCCGGCCAGCCGATAGAAAATTCCCCCCACCTCCAAGGCGTCGGACAATTCCGGAAGCGGCGCGGAGCCGATTACCGGTTCTTCGAAAATCCGAGGCGAAACATTGATACGATTGGCCGTGGCCCATTCCAGCAGTTCAGCGCGATTGAACCGATATTGTCCACTGAGGCGGTAACCGGGCAGTTTTCGCTCATCAATCCAGCGATAAACCGTCTTTTCCGAGATGTCGAGCAATCCGGCGACGTCTTTGACAGTCAGTTGCATCTGTTCGCGATGTCCAACCTGCAAAACGCACTTTGGACATCTTTGGACAAATTGTAACAAATGCCCACGGATGTCAAGTCAACAACTCTTAATCGTAGCAGCCTCGTAGCAGCCGACGTGAGTCGGCTCAAACTTTAGGCAGGAGTCGAGGTCACGAGACTCATTCTGGAAAATTAGAGACTCCTCACGTCGGCTCCTACAATTTCAATAAACAAGGAGTTGATTAACCGCGAAATACACCAAATACACGAAACCTCCGTTTCAATCGTAAATCGGCAATCGTAAATCGTAAATCCCGACGCCCGCCCGGCCATGCTCGCCGGCCCCCTTTGATTCGATGCTTAGTCCCGCATTGCGGGATTCAATGTTCCCATTCAACCCGTAGCCTTTAGCTTTTTCTTCTCATCTCCCATCGGTCACCTACCAGCGCGTTATTGACGCACGCGCTTCACCGGCGCACACTCGAAGTCATGTTAGCCGGGTTCGAGTCAGAGGGTAATGAGCTTGTCAAAGGCCCGCCACGTGAGGGTGAAACCCTGTTATGCCGCCTGCCGCGTGAGGCGGAGCTATCATTGCAAACATGAAAGAGAAAATCAGAGAACTGGCCGATCGTTATGCTGCCGAGTTAAAGCGTAACATTGGCGAGCGCGTAGCTGACATGGAGCAGGATGACCAGTCACACGTTCTCATTTATGAAGTGTTGGGCATCAGCAAGGCCGAAGGAAAGCTGATTGACGTTTACCAGAACAAAGGACGATTTCTCTACAAATATGCCGGCTCGTTTCTTGAAGAAGCGGCGAAGCTCTGTTTCAAGGTGACGTTCCCCGATTCCGGCTCGGTGCGCGTGCCAAACACACGCGGCCAACGACCGAAGACTTTCGAAATTGATTGCCTCGTTGGTACGGACGCGTTGGAAATCAAGTGGCGCGATGCAACCACGGATGGCGACCACATCACCAAGGAGCATACGCGGATGCAGGCCGTTCGTGATGCCGGTTACAAGCCAGTTCGCGTGATGTTCTATTACCCGAATCGCGAACAAGCCATCCGTATTCAGAAAACATTGGAAAGCCTCTACCAGAGTGTTCAAGGCGAGTATCACTACGCTGACTCGGCTTGGGCTTATGTGAAGCAGCGCACAGGTGTGGATTTGCTTGGCATCTTAAAAGATCTGGCCGCCGAAAGGACGGCGCAACATGGCCAGTGAAGTCCGTCATGGCGATTGTCTGGACGTGGTGCGCGGTTTGGCCGCCGGGTCGGTGGATTTGGTCTATGTTGACCCGCCGTTCTTCACGCAGAAGACGCACTCGCTCGTCACCCGCGACCGCACGACGACCTTCCAGTTCAGCGACGAGTGGAAGTCGCGCACGGAATATATCGAATTCCTCCGCGCGCGTTTGAAAGAATTCCGGCGCGTTCTGAGAGCGGCTGGCTCGTTGTTCTTTCACTGCGACACCAATGCATCCCATCACATCCGCTGTCTGCTGGATGATGTGTTCGGTGAAGCCATGTTCCGCTCGGAAATTGTCTGGCACTACCGGCGTTGGTCAAACTCACAACGCAATCCGATGCCGTCGCATCAAACCATTTTTTTCTACACCAGGACGGACGATTACCAATACCACCAGCTATTCGGCGATTACTCGCCCTCGACGAACGTGGACCAGATTCTCCAACGCCGTCAACGCGACGAACACGGCAAAGCCGTCTATGCCCGCGATGGCAACGGCAACGTCATCCACGACGGCCACAAGAAAGGCGTGCCGATCGCTGATGTCTGGGACATTCCACTGCTCAATCCCAAAGCGATGGAACGCGTCGGCTATCCGACCCAAAAACCCATTCTCCTCCTCGAACGTATCATCGCGCTGGTCACCTCACCGGGCGACTTCGTGCTCGACCCGTTCTCTGGCAGTGGCACAACGCTGGTCGCGGCTGAATTGCTCGGTCGCAACTCGCTGGGCATTGATGTCGCCGCCGAAGCCGTCCAGTTGGCGACGCAACGATTGGAGCAACCCTTCAAGACTTCATCCGAACTGCTGCGTAAAGGCCGCGAAACCTATGTCCAGTCCGATGAAGAAGCTTTGGCTTACTTGCTTGGCCTGCCGATTGTTCCCGTCCAGCGCAACCGTGGCATTGACGCGATCCTCAAGACATCTCCCGGGGAAAACCCCGTCCTGATTCGCGTCCAGCGGCGCGGCGAAAGTCTGGCGGACGCCGCCAACCTGCTTTACAACGCCGGCCAAACCAAAAAACCGGCGATTTTGGTTTTGGTTGTCACCAATTCTCGGCAATCGGCCGGCCTGTTTAATATGGTGCCGCCTGACGTGCTGCTGGTTAATTCAACGGCGAACGAACTGGCTGAACGACTCGCGGACCGGGGCATTGGCAAATTGACCCCCTGAATGGCTATGACCACCAACAGCTGCGACGGCCTGTCGCGTGACGGAGTTTTACGCGACCTCGACCGATACCCCTCGCTCGCGGGAGTGATTAATTTTCAGCCTTCAGCATTGCCTTTTTGGCGCCCTCACCCCCGCCGAAATCAAAATCGTGGAAGGAGCGGCCAAATAACACGGTGCGATAAACGCTGCGAAAGATGTGAACTAAATGGCTAAAGACGAACAATGGATTAACGAGCGACTCCAAGCGTGCAGTAAGGCACACACAACTGTGACCGATGCCGCTATTGCTCAGCTAAAGATGTTGCTTGAAGGCAAGCTTGGCAATCGCCCGTTGACCCAGTCAGAATTATTGAGCGCGGCGGCACAACTGATGGCTGACATGTCAACGCCACCTGTGTCAAAGACGGAGGATGGCAATGCGAATTAAATCTGTCGAAATAACTTGGTTTAGAGGCGCGGCTGGTTCCGTCATGCTTGACACAGTTTTGAAGTCGGTCGTCATTTACGGTGAGAACGGAGCTGGTAAATCGTCTTTTGTTGATGCAGTTGAATTCGTGATGAGTGGTGGCAAGATTCGTCATCTCGCCCATGAGTATAGCGGCAGGCGTCAGGAAAAAGGGATCATCAATACGCACAAACCTAAAGATGAAAAGACTAAGCTAATTATCGCGTTTGATGGCGGTGCCCAAGAAACGGCGGAAATTGAAACTGATGGGAAGTACATTCTTGCTGGCATCAACGCCATGAAGGATTGGGATTTAGGGCGAACGATTCTTAGACAGGATGAAGTCGCCAGATTTATTCACGGGACGAAGGGTGAAAAATACTCAGATCTTCTCCCACTATTCGGACTTCAAGAATTGGAGGTACCTGCGGCCAATTTGACGAAGGCAACCTCTTGGCCGCAGTTTTGCCTGATATTGATCAACTCACCGATGATCAGGCCGATGCTTTGGTTTCTGCCTACAACAAAAACGTAGAAGTTAGCGGAAGTTTTGGTTTTAATGGATCGAAACCGCGCTTCCATGGAGACGGTTTGCTTACACACCTTCAACGTTTAAACGACCGCAAATACAAGCAGTTGCCCAGTGGAAACATAAAGGTAGTGGAGTCGTAACCTCCCACAGCCACTCCCATTTACAGGTTTGAAAATTGGGTTGGACAGCTATTGTCGCACCGGTTGGAAACGGGTCGGTTCCTAGTATTGTAGTATTGCGGTGAACCGTGAATGGATCAGTCGCGCATTTTGAACCATCTTCGCGCTTGCCGGGAGGCGGCGAAACAAAGGCTGAATTCTTCCACCGTCGCCAAGGCTATGGTGGACAGGAAAGGCTAAAATCCGTGGCCATCCGTGTAATCCGTGGTTAAAAGCTCGTCTTAGGCAAGGCTGAATTCTAAATTCTAAAGGCTGAAATAAATCCTGAAATCCGGTTCGCGTAACTCAACCTCGAAAGCAGAAATTACTCAATCCAATCCAAGTTCCTTTTTTGCCCTTGACCAGGGAATCAGGGGTTTTGAGCCATTCCGTTCAATCGCTTGATTTAGCTCGCGCAGTTCTTCCAGATCCTCGATACGCCGACGAAGTTCATCAATTTGCCGGAGCAAGGATTCCAGCCTTGGCCTCACCGTCCGTTTTGCTGGTCTTTCGAGAACGTTACTCATAAGCTTCTTTCCGGTTCTTAACTGCATACACCTGAATTTGCCTTCCTGCAAGTCGGAACAGCACACGGTGGTTGCCGACGCGAAGCCGGTATTTGTCCTCCGTTCCAACCAGTTTTTTGATGTCGCCGTTAAAATTTGCCTCCAAAGCCGTAAGTCTTTCGCCTATTCGCTTACGCAATTCCTTCGGCAAGGCACGGAGCTACACCAACGCTTCTTCAGAAATGAACAACTGAAAATTTGCACCGGCCATGTTTTCTTACTCCTTCTTCGCCACCTTCACTTCAATGTGCAGGTCGCGCAGTTGGCGGGGCGAAACGGCGGCGGGCGAATCGGTCATCAAATCCGTGCCCTTGGCGGTCTTGGGAAAGGCAATCACATCGCGAATGCTCGGGGTGCCGCAGAGAATCGCGCAAAGGCGGTCGAAGCCGAGCGCGATGCCGCCGTGCGGCGGCGCGCCGTAGCGGAACGCTTCAAGCAGGTAACCGAACCGCAGCTGGGTTTCTTCCGACGGAATCTGCAGCACTTCCTCGAATACCGTTTTCTGCACGTCGGGCTGGTGAATGCGAATCGAGCCGCCGCCAAGTTCCACGCCGTTCACCACCACGTCGTAATGCTGGCCGCGAACTTTCTTGGGGTCGGTCTTCAGCAACGGCACATCCTCGGCCACCGGCGCGGTGAACGGATGATGGCTCGAATACCAGCGGTTCTGTTCCTTGTCGAAACTGAGCAGCGGAAAATCCACCACCCACAGAAAATCAAACCGGTCAGCCGGAATCGTCAGTTTCCCCTGCCCTTTTAACACGTCGGCGCAATACAACCGGATCTTGCCGAGGATTTCACACGCGCTCAGCCATTGGTCGGCGGCGAACAAAATCAAATCGCCCTCCTCGATTTTCAATTTTGACGCGAGCGCGGCCTTTTCCGCGTCGCTGAAAAATTTCACGATGGGCGATTTCCATTCGACGGGTGGCAGCGACGCCCCCGTCGCCCAGGCAGCGGGGGCGCTGCCGCCACGTTCGACCTTGATGAACGCCAGGCCTTTGGCACCGAAACTTTTGGCGTACTCGGTCATCGTTTCAATCTGGCCCTGCGTGGCGCCGGCCATGCCTTTGGCGTTGAGCGCTTTCACCACGCCGCCGGCGGCAACGGCGCCGCTGAACACCTTGAATTTGCTGGTGCGGAATTCCTCGGTAAAATCCACCAGTTCCATCCCGAACCGGGTGTCCGGCTTGTCAATGCCCCAGCGATTCAGCGCTTCCTCAAACGAAATCCGTTTGAACGGCGTCGGCACCTCAAGGTTCAGCGCGGTTTTCCAGACGCGCTTCAACAAACCTTCGATGAGCGCGTAAATGTCGTCGCGTTCGATGAACGACATTTCGATGTCCACCTGCGTAAACTCCGGCTGGCGGTCGGCGCGCAAATCCTCGTCGCGATAACAGCGGGCGAGCTGGAAATATTTTTCCACGCCGCCGACCATCAAAATCTGTTTGAACTGCTGCGGTGATTGCGGCAGGGCGTAAAATTCTCCGGGGTTCACGCGGCTCGGCACGAGAAATTCGCGCGCGCCTTCGGGCGTGGACTTGAACAGCGTGGGCGTTTCGATTTCGAGAAAACCCTGTTCGTCCAAGTATTGCCGCGTGGCGATGGCGACCTTGCTGCGGAGCCGGAGGTTCCGCGCCATCTCCGGCCGGCGCAAATCCAGGTAGCGATATTTCAGACGCAACTCCTCGTTCACCTTGCTCGCCACTTCCGGGTCGTCCACCGGAAACGGCAGCACGTCGGCCACGTTGAGCACTTCGAGTTCCTTCACCATCACCTCGACTTCGCCGGTGGGAATCTTGGAATTGTTCGTGCCTTCCGGACGCTGACGGACCTTGCCGGTCGCGCGGATGACGCATTCGCTGCGCAGCGCGGCGGCGCGTTCGAACAGGTCTTTCGGCAAATCGGACGGGTCGAAGACCGTTTGTGTGCGGCCTTCGCGGTCGCGGACATCAATAAAAATCAGTCCGCCGAGGTCGCGGCGGGAATGGACCCAGCCGGTCAGGGTGACCATCTGCCCGATGTGCGCCGGGCGCAGTTCATTGCAATGATGCGTGCGTTTCATGTTATAATTCGTAGCCGCGCCTCGTGAGAGCGCGGAGATGCTTCAGGAAACTGCCGACCGCGTTTTCACAAACGCAGCTACAGCTCAAATTTTCGCGGACGGCGGCACGCCGTCCCTCCCAGCAAAGCGAACGCGGATTCTGGCCAAGAAAGCGGCGGATTTCAAAGAGATTTTTGATTCAACCTGGAAACCGAAGTCAAAAAGCGGGCGCGCCCGCATGAGCAACACCCAACAACTCCGCGCCCCGGCCTTGCAATGCCGCTTACTCGAACCGGTACACGTTGTACGTCCGCGGTTGTTGCAACACTTCAAAGACCGTCGTCTCGCCGTTCACGTAGCCCTGCAACTCGCGGCCGGACTGGAGATTGAACAGCTTGGCGCCTGCCTTTTTGATGACGATGTTGTATCGCACCAGGAAGGGTTGATAAGACTTGGCGATGAAGGTGTTGTTGTCATAGGTGAACAGGCAGATTTTGGCCGGGCTGTCCAGATACACCGGGATGTCATCCATCAGGTCCCGCCGGATTTGCGAAAGAACCTCCGGCGGCAGATGATACAGGTCGTCGAAATTCTCGGGGATGGTCAGGATGAAGAATTTGCCCCTGGTCAGGCCCCGCACCTGCAACAGCAACGGATAACGGCTGTTTTCCTTGTAAAGGCCCTGGATGACTTCCTCCGAATCCACCAGGCCGTAGGCCAGTTCCGGAATCAGGATCCCGCTGTCCGAGCAATACACGTTCGCGGGTTCCTCGTCCATGACCCGCCGGAACGTGAACTGGTTCACCAGCGCCTTCTGGCCCGTGTCTTCGACCTCCACAATCTTCTCGATGCCTTTTCCCTGCAATGCCTTCAAAAGGCCGGAGGTGATGACGACCGTCTTGTCCGCGTTCAGGTGTTTCCAGATTTTGCTGACGATGTCCGGATCGAACTTGGCGGATTCCGTGAGGAAGACGGTCCCGCGGTCCTCGGGGAAATACGGATACAAATCCATGGGCACGCCGATCATCCCCACATAATTGTGCAGGTACATCTCGCCCGAGGACGCGAAGGGTTTGTAAGCCGCGACGCCATAAGGCTGGCCGAGTTTGCCAAGGAACGAGTCCAGTTTTGCGAAGGTGTCGCCCGCGTCCGCATACAGGATGCTGGTAATCTTCGACGTCCCATCCGCCGCCCGCAACGTCTCAAGTGCGTTGCCGTAACTCCAGAGTGTGATCTCCCTGGGCTTGGCGAACAATGTGTCCTCAAGCTGCTCGGTGTAGCGGTTCAGGGTCTGACGCGCGCCGGGGTCCACCCAGCCGCCGCCAAAGTGGCCCGGCTTGGTGTGCTCGTAATACCGCATGATGTCGTAGCTCTGGTATTGCTGGAGGTGCATGGCGGTGTTGTCCGGGTCCCGCGTTTCCGTGCCGCAATAAATCATGTCGAACGCCTTGGACTGCGCCTCCAGGTTGTAGCCGGAGAATTGATATTGTTCGTACCAGTTCGGCGGTTTGATGATGAGATTGACCTTCGGATTGACGCTTTTGGCGTTTTTGACGACGAGGTCTTCGCCGACTTCCTTCATTACTTTCAGGCGATAATCGGTCCAGCTCAGGTCGCCTTTGGCCTGTTGATCGAAGTCGGACCGGGAATTGAAAATAAACAGGTCGTCGAAGATGATTTCGTCAAACAGGCCGGCGGTGTAGGCCACCACCTTGCGGAACCGCTCGCGATCGGCCGGATCCGCGTAATCGAAGCCGGTCAGGCGGTCGCCGGGCCGGCCCGGACTGGTGCACATCAGGCCGCCGGACGTCTTGATGCCTTTGCGGTCGAAAAACGCCTTGACCTTCCGCACGTCGGCTTCCGCCGTTTGCTGGCCATCCCGGTAGGTTTCCAGCCACACCTTGTCCACCTTCAGGTAATGGCTGATCAGGCTCCAGCTCTCCTCCATCCACTGAGGATCGCGGGCCATGTGGCGCATATCCGCCAACTCAACGAAAATCGCGACATCGAAGTTCTGATAACTGTTGGTGTCCGCCACCGTTTGGGTATCAGCCGCCGCGGTGGTGAATTGAACGCCTGGCATCAGGGCCAGCATCACCCCGATGAGAAACACGATTCTCGAGCCGGTCCGGTAGATTGACGTATATTCTTTCATTTTGAATTTTCCTTTATTCAGAATCATCAACGCGAGCGCCCATGGTGACAGCTTGTACGATGTGCGCGTGCGCAGTTCGTTGCAATGGTGCGTGCGTTTCATGTCAAATTTGTAGCCGCGTCTCGTGAGAGCGCGGAAGCTTTCGGAAAACCGCCGACCGCGTTTTCACAAACGCGGCTACAGCTCACAAACTGAGCGTGGAATTCTGGCGAAGAAAGCCGCGGATTTCAAAGGAATTATTCTTTGTCCAGCGGGCGGGGCGCATCTCAGTGTTGAGCCGAAGTCTGGCGATTCAATCCCAAAGGAAATCTCTGCAAAATTCCACGGAGAACCGGAGCGCGGGCGGCTCGCCCGCGTGTTTCCGGGTTTGGCTCACGCGGGCGAGCCGCCTGCGCTCCTTTTGCAGAGATTTCCGTTGGGATTCTTGGACGGCGCATTTATCCCTGCAAGAAACTCGGATGCGCCCCAGCGGGTGTTCATCTCCCGCTGACACTGCGGCGCAAGAGGTTTGCGTCTGATTCCCAATTTCAACCAGTTCTTCAGCCCTTCTGATATAACATCACCGTTCCGACAATTTTTCTGCTTTACCTTTTTCCGGAACCTGTTTGGCTGGGCGCAGAAAAAGGTCCACCCCAATGGCAACACACTTTTCATCATGAAAAAAAATCGCCTGTTTCTTTGCGTGCCGGCACTGGTGCTGGCCGGTTTCCTCACCACCCTCAATTACGGCTGCGGCAAAAAAACCGCGCCGGGCACTGAACAAAGCCCGGGCGCAGGACCCGTCGCTGCCGCCGTCGTGTCGGTGGAAAAAACCAGCTTCACCGAGGTCACGTCGCAGCTCGATCCCGGCGGGAATTTCTACATGTATCTTGGCACGGCGCAATGGCTCGACGGCCTTTCCACCAAGGTCGGCGCCTGGCGGCAGATGTTTATCGCCATGCCCAACCTTAAACCGGAGGACACCACCAACATCAACAAGGCGTTCGACATCGTCACCGGTCTGATCAAGGACAGCGGCATCGAAAACGTCAGCGGTGTGGGCTTGAGTTCGGTGGAAATCGAGAAAGGCGTGTTCCGCAACAAGGCGCTGTTGCACCATTATCCCGGCAAAGGCAACGGCTTCCTCTGGCAGCTCGCGGGCAAGGAACCGCACCCGCTCACCGGACTCGATTTCCTGCCAGCCGACACCGCGCTGGCTGTTTTCTCGGACATGGATCTGCCGGTGCTCTGGACCGTCACGCAAAAGGAAGTTGCCCAGGCCGACCTGCCCCAGGCGCAGCAATGGCTGGACAAACTCCCCGCCGAATTTGAACAAAAAACCCAGGTCAAATGGGATGCCTTCCTCAACTCGCTCGGCGGCGAATTTGGCCTGGTCATCACGCTGGATCCGTCCAACAACATCCCCGTGCCGCTGCCCGGCGGCGCGTTGGAGATTCCCACGCCAGGCGTGTTGCTCGCGGTGAAGGTCAAAGACGACACCATCTTCAACCGCATTGACGCGGAGCTGAAAGCCAACTCGCAGGTGATCAGCGTGGACAAGCCCGGGCTCAGGATGCGAACGATGCCCGTGCCCCTGCCGTTCATCGGTGAACTCCGGCCCAGCGCCGCCAGCAGCGGCGGCTACCTGTTCATCGCCACGAGCGACGCGCTGATTGACAACGCCCTCGCCGTGAAAAGTGGGCAGCAACCCGGCCTCAAAGCCACCGACGAATTCAAACATCTCGCGCAGGGCCTGCCCGACCGGGGCAACCAGTTTTGTTACATGAGCCAGCGATTCACCGAAACCTTGATGAAGGTGCAACAACAAGCCATGGCGGCCAACGCCAAGTCCGACCCGCGGATGGCGCAGTGGCTTCAATCTGCCTTCCGCAACCGGCCCGCCTTTGCCTATTCCGTCGGCATCAACACGCCGGACGGTTGCCTGACCATCGGCAACGGCAGTCAGAGCTACGCCAACGCCGTGCTCCTGCCCGGCGTGGCCATGGCCGGCATGCTTTCCGCGATTGCCATTCCTAATTTCGTGAAGGCCCGGGAAGTCTCGCAGCGCAATGCCTGCATCAACAATCTCCGCCAGATTGACGCGGCCAAACAACAATGGGCCCTGGAAAAGGGCAAACAACCCACCGACGTTCCCACGTGGGACGACATCAAACAGTACCTCTACCGGATTCCGCATTGTCCGGCCGGCGGCACCTACACCATCAATGCCGTCAGCGAACGGCCCCAATGCAGCGTTCCAAGGCACGCGCTGCCTTGAGGCGGGGTTGCGCAAAGGCGCCATCGTAACGCCCGGACTCCCTCCCGGCGGAACGAGTCAAACGAGTCCCTCGCGTTGACTCCGGATAAGTGTTGACACGGCGGGAAACGGGGAGCGCGGCTTTCGTCTCCGTCGTCTCCGTATTGTTACTTGCACTTCGCCCAAAATGAACGAGGTTCTGCGATGCGTAGATTCATGAGCTGGCAGCTCCCGGACCGGGCGACGGTGAGCTGGAGTGTTGTTGCGTTTTCGTGCCTTCTTTCCTTTCTGACCGCGCCTTCCGCACCAGCCCAGACCACTGACGTACTGACCTATCACAACGATAATGGCCGCACGGGACAGAACTTGAACGAGGAAATCCTGACGCCCGCCAACGTCAACACCAACCACTTCGGCAAATTGTGGGTCCTGAACACGGACGGACGGGTGGATGCCCAACCGCTCTATGCCGCGGGCGTTTCCATCCCGCTTCGAGGCACGCATAACGTCGTGTTCGTTGCGACCGAGCACGGCAGCGTCTATGCCTTTGATGCGGACAGCACAAATTTGTTCTGGCAAGTTTCGATGCTCGGCACCAACGAAGTGCCTTCCGACGACCGCGGCTGCAACCAGGTGACTCCCGAGATTGGCGTCACTGCCACACCGGTCATTGACCGCCAGCTTGGTTCGAATGGCACGATCTTTGTCGTCGCCATGAGCAAGAACGGATCGGGCAGCTATTTCCAGCGTTTGCACGCGCTGGATCTGGCCACGGGCACCAACCGGCTGCCGACGGTGACTGTGACCGCCCAATATCCGGGCACGGGCGACAATCATGTTGGCACCAATGTTGTGTTCGATCCGGCCCAGTACAAGGAACGGTGCGGGCTGCTGCTGTTGGGCGGCGTGGTTTACACCGCCTGGGCGTCGCATTGCGATATCAGACCCTATACCGGCTGGATTATCGGCTACGATGAACACACCCTGGCGCAAACCAGCGTGTTGAACATCACGCCGAACGGAAACGAAGCCGCCATCTGGATGAGCGGCGCCGGCCTCGCGGCCGATGGTGCCAGCAACATCTACTTTTTGGCCGGCAACGGCACGTTTGAAACCACGCTGACCACCAACGGATTTCCCAATCAGGGCGATTATGGCAACGCATTCATAAAACTCTCGACCAGCAGCAACCAGCTCGCCGTGGCGGATTATTTCAACATGTTCAACACCGTGAGCGAGAGCGGTGTCGACACGGACCTCGGTTCCGGTGGCGCGCTCGTGCTGCCGGACATGATTGACGGACTGGGACACACGAACCAGCTCGCCGTCGGCGCCGGGAAGGATGGCAATCTGTATCTCGTGAACCGTTCCAACATGGGCAAGTTCAACCCGGCCAACGACAGCGCCATTTACCAGGAACTCGATGGCGTTCTGCCGGGCGGTGTCTGGGCCATGCCTGCCTACTTTAACGGCACGCTTTATTACGGTTCCGTCGGCAACCATCTCCTGGCTTTCCCGTTCCTGAACGCCCGGCTCACCAACAGTTCCTCGCAAACCGCCTTCTCGTTCCCCTATCCCGGCACGACCCCGGCCATTTCCGCCAATGGCATTTCCAACGGCATCGTCTGGACCGCGGAAAACGCCACGCCGGCGGTTTTGCATGCTTGCGCGGCGACCAACCTCGCCAAGGAATTTTACTACAGCTCCAAAGTTCCCGGTGGCCGCGACAACTTCGGCGCGGGCAATAAATTCATCACCCCGACCATCGCCAGCGCGCGGGTTTACGTCGGAACCACGACCGGCATCGGCGTGCTCGGCCTGCTCGACCAATCCACCCTGACGCCGCTGCAAACCTGGCGGGACAATCACTTCGGCAACCCTTCCAATGTCGGCGCGGGCGCCAACAACGCCAGCCCCGCCGGCGATGGCGTGCCAAACCTGATCAAATACGCCCTCGGCTTGAATCCCTCCACACCGGCCACCGCCGCCCAGTTGCCCGCCGGCAGCGTCCAACCTGCCGGTGGCACGAACTATCTGACTCTGACCGTCACTCGCGCCGCACAGCCGTCCGACATCACTTATATTGTCGAAGTCTCCAGCAATCTGCTGGGCGGCTGGGTTTCCGGCCCGCCGAACACCGTGCCCCTGACGAACACGGCCACGCAACTGGTTGTGCGCGACAATACGCCGGAGCCGGCCGCAACGACACGGTTCATTCGTCTGCGAGTCACGAATCCCTGACCGAAGAAACTCCCCGGATCATCATCATGGCGGCGGCTTTGGTCCTGGCCGTTGCCCGCCGAATTCCCCGCTCGCCACGCCCGCCTGATTCAGCTAACCTTTCATTGCCATGATGGAGCCGACCAAGCCTGAAGTCATCATCACACACGAAAGCGACCTCGACGGCCTCCTCGCAGGCGTGTTGCTGCAACGGCTCGCCAAAAAACTTTTCGACACGAACGTTCCGCTCGAAGCCTACCATTACAACCAGTGGAAACAGCGCGAGCTGCGGGAAAAGGCCGCGTGGGTCGCGGATTTCACCTTCGAACCGCGCCTCGACAAATCGGAGTGGATGATGGTTGACCATCACGTCACGGAGGCCGCGCCCAAAAATGCGCTGCTCATTCATGACGTGAACAAATCCGCCGCGTTGCTGTGCTACGAAATGTGCAAGGACCACGGCCTCGCCTCGCCCGCGCTCGACCGGCTGGTGCATTTGAACAACGTCGCCGATTTGTTTCTGGAGGACGACCCCGACTTTGCCCTCGCCGGCGATTACGCCAACCTGGTGAAGGTCTACCAATTCTGGAACCTGCACACGCTCATTGGCGGCCAAGTGGAAAAGCTGCTCGACCATCCGTTGCTCGAAGTCATGGCCATCAAACGGCGGATCGAAAACCCGCTCGGCTTCGAGTGGAGCAAAAACAATGTCACCGAAATCAGCCCAACGGTCGGCTACGTGGACACCGTGGTCGGCAACAACAATCTGGTCGTTCATCAGTTGCTGGAGGAACAGGCTGTTAAATATCCGGTGCTGGTGACGCTGTTCCGGCGCGGGAACATGGTTTTCGTCAGCTTCCGCAGCCGCAACGGCGAGGCGCTCAAGGTCGCGGAAAAATTCCAGGGCGGCGGCCACGCCAACGCCGCCGGCGCCATCCTGCCCAAATCCATCCGCTACCTCCCCGACGCCGTGGAATATCTGAAGCAAATTCTGAATCCGAAACGGGACACGCCGCTGAACAGCCTGGAAAGCATATTTGCGGGAATTGAAGCGGAACAAAAGAAGTGACCGCCAATGGAGGCTCGGAATCGGGCGGCTAACTCCATAAATACCGCGTTTATGGCTAACAGGGTTTACGGTCGCTCCTCCACACGGGCTTGCCCGCCGCCGCCCTTCAAACTAGCATCCGCCCCACATCCGCGCGATGACAGTCATTCTCGGCATCTCGGCTTTTTTTCACGACAGCGCAGCGGCGCTCATCGTGGATGGCCACATTGTCGCCGCCGCGCAGGAGGAACGCTTCACCCGCAAAAAGCATGATCCGGGTTTTCCCGCCAACGCTGTCGCGTACTGCCTCGCCGAAGGGAAAGTCAATCCCAACCAGATTGACTACCTCGCGTTCTATGACAAGCCGTTGCTGAAATTCGATCGTCTGCTGGAAACCTACCTCGCTTTCGCGCCGGCCGGTTTTCGCAGCTTCCGCCTCGCGATGCCGGTGTGGCTCAAGGACAAAATTCATTTGCGCCGCGTGCTGCGCAAGGAATTGAAATCCGCCGCGCGCGCAAAATTTGTTTTCACCGAGCATCACGAAAGCCACGCCGCCAGCGCGTTTTTTCCGAGTCCGTTTCAAGCCGCGGCGATTCTCACGATTGACGGCGTTGGCGAATGGGACACCGCAACCATCGGCGTCGGCGAGGCCAACCGCATCCGGCTGCTGCGCGAGCTGAAATTTCCCCACTCGCTTGGTCTGCTTTACTCCGCGTTCACCTACTACTGCGGCTTCAAGGTCAACGGCGGCGAATACAAACTCATGGGGCTTGCGCCATACGGCCAGCCGCGCTTCGCCGGGGCGATCCGCAAACAGCTCGTGGAGCTCAAGCCCGACGGCAGCCTGTGGATGAACCTGGATTTCTTCAATTACTGCCAGGGCTTGACGATGACGAACGCGCGGTTTGACAAACTTTTCGGCGGCCCGCCGCGCCCGCCGGAATCACCGCTCGAACAGCGACACATGGATCTCGCCGCCAGCGTGCAAGTCGTGGCCGAGGAAACCGTGTTGCACATGGCGCGCGAGGCGCACCGGTTGACCGGCAAAAGAAATCTCGTGCTCGCCGGCGGTGTTGCGCTCAACTGCGTGGCGAACGGAAAACTGCTGCGCGAAGGGCCGTTCGACGACATCTGGGTGCAACCGGCTGCCGGTGACGCGGGCGGCGCGCTCGGCGCGGCGGCGTTCGTCTGGCATCAGTTGCTGGAAAATCCGCGCGCGCCCGGCGGACGCGATTCGCAGCGCGGCAGTTTTCTCGGCCCGGCATTCTCCAACGATGAAATCGCGCGGCTGCTCGCTGAAAAACAAACGCCGCACAAAAGATTTCCCGGCGAAACGGAGTTGCTCGACGAAGTCGCCGGGCTGCTCGCCGCCGGAAAAATTGTCGGCTGGTTTCAGGGCCGGATGGAATTCGGTCCGCGCGCGCTCGGCGCGCGCAGCATCCTCGGCGATCCGCGCAATGCCACCCTGCAATCCACGATGAATCTGAAAATCAAATTCCGCGAAAGTTTCCGTCCGTTCGCGCCGTGCGTGCTGCGCGAGCGGGCGGCGGAGTTTTTTGATTTTCCCGCGAACGCGGAAAGCCCCTACATGCTTCTGGTCGCGGCGGTGCGGGAAAGATTTCGCGCGCCGATTTCCGAATCCGACCAAAGAACCATGGCCGGCGATCCCGACTTGCGGCGCCGCGTGAACATCGTTCGCTCGACCCTGCCGGCCATCACGCACGTTGATTACAGCGCGCGATTGCAAACCGTCGATGCGGAACGACATGCCCGATTTTACCGGTTGCTGAAAGCGTTCGAGCGCCGGACGGGTTGTCCCGTGCTGGTGAACACAAGTTTCAACGTGCGTGGCGAGCCGATTGTCTGCGCGCCCGCTGAAGCGCTGCGCTGTTTTCTGTTAACGGACATGGACGCGCTGGTGATGGAAGATTTTGTTTTGCGCAAGGAGCAGATGCACAACGTGCCCTCCGCCGCCGAGCGCGAGAAACACCTGGCCGCATTCGAACGCGATTGATTTATGAAATTTTTCGAACTGCCATTGAAGCCAACGCCGCGTGTGTTGCGGCAATTCGCCGCCGCGTGGCTCGTGGTTTTTCTCGCCCTGGCCTTCAAGCGGGGATTGCTTCAGACCACGAACCCCGGCATCGCGCTGGCCTTGATTTCGTTGATCGGCGTCATCGGGCTGATTCTTCCCCGCGCGCTCCGCTGGCTGTTTGTCTTCGCGTCCATCATCGCCTTTCCCATCGGCTGGGGGGTAACGCAACTGGTGTTGGGGTTGATGTTCTTTCTGGTGCTGACGCCGGTGGCGCTTTTTTTCCGGTGGCGCGGACGCGACGCGCTGCAACTGCGCCGCCAGCCGGGAAAAGCTTCGTTTTGGGTCGCCCGCGAGCAGCAACCGCCGCCGGAAAAATACTTGAAGCAATTTTGATGAAGCTGTGGGAAACTGCCGACACCGGTGAAAACACAAAAGCCCAGCGAATTTGAGAAGGCCGCCGCCACACAATCGGGCGGAAGTTTCCTTGGCGATTTCTGGGGCTTTTTGAGAACAAACAAGAAGTGGTGGCTGCTGCCAATCCTGATTTTGTTTTTGCTCTTCGCGTTGTTGATCCTGCTTTCGAGCACCGGCCTCGCGCCGTTTATTTACACGGTGTTTTAGCCGGAACAATTCAATTTAACCACGAATGGATAAACACGGATGAAGACCAGGCAAAACGGTGCCTTCAGCAAACACCCGCGCGATGCTGCCAAGACGGGTGAAGTGGCCCTCAGTCGCGGCCGGCGGGTGAGTTTCTTCCTGGTCACCGCGCTTTTGTTGGCCGCCTGCGCGGAAGGGCTGTTCGCCATCGCGCTGCGGTTCACCGAGGGTCAATGGCCTTACTCGAGGCCGAAAAGCGCCAACTACTTGCTGTTCGAGCCGCACCCGGAATGGCTGATCACTCCCAGAAAAGGCGTATCGGTTACCGTTCTCGGAAACAGCCACCATCACAATTCGGATGGATTTCGCGGGAACGAGTTCGCGCGCGTGAAGACGAAGCCTCGAATCGCTTGCCTCGGGGGGTCCACGACCTACTGCATCGGTGTCGCGGACGACCAGACATGGCCTTTCTATCTGGACCAATTCCTGCAACCTGACTATGAGGTGCTCAATTTTGGTATTCCGGGACACAGCTCGGTCGAACATAAAAAATTGCTTCCGCAGATTCTGGCCCGGTATTCGCCCGACGTGGTCGTCTTCCAGATGGGTCTGAACGACCTGCGCAACATGAATTTTGACGATCCTGGCCCTGACTATGCCAACTTCCATCAACCTTCCCTCCGCTTCACCGTAACCGGCGCCTGCCGGCGGGACCGGTTGCCCCGATGCGCCCTGCTTCAGGGAACCGTGGTCCTCTTGGAAAAGATGAACATCCTTGGCACAACCCCATTCCCCCATGGCCAGCCCGCCGGCCACGTTTCAGATTCGGTGGATCCGCGCGTTGTCGAGATCTTCAGCGCCAACCTTGATATTCTCCTGCGGGAGTGTCAGGCGAAGCACCTCCGGGTCGTGCTTCTGCCGCACGCATTGTCGCCGGAGTCGATCACCGACACCAATTACAAATGGTGGGCTCCTTACCTGACCAAGAAAGGGATCTTCAATGCCGAGGATGCGCTCAACGCCGTCATGCGGCGCCGGGCCGACGGGGATTGGGTCATTTACGCCGGCTTCATCGAAAGTGCAACCTGGGATCCGGCGGAGTTCTGGGACCCCACACATCTGAACGCGAACGGGAATTTGAGGCTCGCCCGGCTGTTAAAGGAAGGTCTGCCTTGGAGCCGGTTCCCGGGCGAAGCGGGGCTGACCACGAAGTGAGGCTCTGTTCGCGCAGCTTCACGGTGGTTTTGCTTTTCCTTGAAACGATTCATGTTTAATATCAAAGCGTTTATGGCTGAACCCATTCGTACCGATGGTCGCGCTGCAGATCAACTTCGGCCGTTGCATTTTAAAAATCATGTCGCGCCGCACGCCGCCGGGTCAACGCTGATTGAGTGGGGCAACACACGCGTCATCTGCGGCGTGACGGTCGAGGAATCCGTCCCGCGCTGGATGAAGGAGCAGAACATGAAGGGCGGCTGGATCACCGCCGAGTATTCCATGCTCCCCTACTCCACCCTGGAACGCCGGCCGCGGGAAAGCACCCGGGGCAAAATTGACGGGCGCTCGCAGGAAATCCAGCGGCTCATCGGCCGCGCCATGCGCGCCACACTTGACCTCGAAAAGCTCGGTGAACACACGGTCTGGGTGGATTGCGATGTGCTCCAGGCCGACGGCGGCACGCGCACCGCAGCCATCACCGGCGCCTACGTGGCGTTGTGCATCGCCATCCGGCGGATGATTGCCTCGGGCAAGCTGGATGAAAATCCCATTCTTCACGCCGTTGCCGCCGTCAGCATGGGCATGGTCAACGGCCGGCCGCTCCTGGATTTGTGTTACACCGAGGATGTCGCCGCGGCCGTGGACATGAATCTGGTGATGAATTCCGCCGGTGAATTCATCGAACTCCAGGGCACAGGCGAGGAAGCCACGTTTACCGAATCGCAACTGGCCGAGTTGATCGCGCTGGGCAAGACCGGCATCCGCGGATTGCTGGCGGCGCAGGAAGCAGCGCTGGCGGCAGCGTGATTCATCGTGGGCAAGCCCTCCTCCAAAAATTCCCGGCGAAAAATCAAACCGCCGACGCCAACGCGCTTGCTGTTGATTCGCCACGCCGAAATTGAACGGCGTTACCAGCGCGCCTTCGGCGGGCGGCTGGACATCAACCTCTCCGCGCGCGGCCGCGCGCAGGCCAGGACCCTGGCTGATTTTCTGCGCAGCAAAACCATCGCCGCACTTTATGCCAGTCCGATGAAGCGCGTGCAGGAAACCCTCGCGCCATTCCTCAAAAACGGCGCGCCCGCACAAACCATTCTGCCCGGCCTGCGGGAAGTGGATTTTGGCGACTGGACGGGCTTCAACTGGAACAAGGTGCGCAAAAAGTTCGGCGTTCATCCCTACGACTGGCTCGATGAAATTGAATTGGGGGCCGTGCCGAACGGTGAAAATGGCGTCCAATTCCGAGCCCGCGTCGAGGCCTGCCTCTTTGAAATCATCCGCCGGCATCCCGGCAAAACCACCGCCATTTTCAGTCATGGCGGCGTCATCCGCATGGTGCTCGCGATCCTCCTGGACCTGCCGCTGCCGAAAACCAATTCGTTCGAGATTGAATACACCAGCGTCACCCAGGTCGCCCTGCATCCGCACCTGAACGAAGTCGAGCTGCTCAACTTCACGCCCTGGCGTGATTGGGTGAGATGAATTACCTGAGAAAATCTCTGCAAAATTCCACGGAGAACCGGAGCGCGGGCGGCTCGCCCGCGTGTTTTGGGGTTTGGCTCACGCGGGCGAGCCGCCCGCGCTCCTTTGGCAGGGATTTTCAGCGCGATTCAAAAGGTGGGGCGAGACTCCCGGCGAGCTGTACCGGGCAAAAATCTCAAATAATCCGGCTCGCGAGGACGCTCGCCCCACCGGTTGAGAATTGTGAAATCTGTTAAACCACTCCAACGCATTTCCGTCGCCACAACGCCTGAGGCGGAAGACGCCGTCGCCGAACTGCTGAGCACGGCCCTTGGCCTGACCGCAGTGGCCTATAACGACAACGAAACCGGCCTCAGCAAGGTCGCGGTCTATCTCCAAAAGAAATTGGGTTCACCCCGCAACCTTCGCGGGGAAATTTCCGCCGGATTAAGACGCATCAAAAGCTGTGGACTGAAAATCGGTCCCGGCAGGATTACGATTACCAGGGTGAGGCGGGAAGATTGGGCCGAATCCTGGAAACGGCACTTCAAGCCCATTGAGATTATTGGAAATAGGGCGCGTCACTCCGTGGGCACCACAACAACGGCGCGCAGAGGACGGCGCACGCTGCCCAAATCACTGCTGATCAAACCGAGCTGGAGCCAACGCAAGGCGCGGAAAGGCCAGGCGGTGGTGGTGCTGGATCCCGGCCTCAGTTTCGGCACCGGGCAGCACCCAACAACGGCGTTTTGTTTGGGCGAAATTGTACGGAGCGCGGACAGCCCGTCCGCGGGTTGCAAACCGGAAAACTCGCGGACGAGCCGTCCGCGCTCCTTGCTTGACCTTGGCACCGGCTCCGGAATTCTGGCGATTGCGGCAGCCAAACTGGGCTATTCGCCCGTGCGGGCCATGGATTTTGATCCGGAAGCAATCCGGGTCGCCCGCGCCAACGCCCGCGCCAATCGCGTCCAGCAAAAGCTGAAAATCCGGCAGGGCGATGTAACCAGGCTGCCCATCCGCCCAAGACAGCAAAGACAACGATATGATCTGGTCTGCGCCAATCTGATTTCCGACCTGCTCATCGCGGAACGACGCCGGATTGCGGCACAGCTGAATCGTGGCGGAACACTCGTATTGGCGGGCATTCTGGGGTCGGAATTTGCGAAGGTTCAAAAGGCGTTTGAAGCCCTGGGGCTGAAACTGGCCTCCAGCCGGAGCGAAAAGGAGTGGCGCTCGGGCTCGTTTTGCGTTGCACGCTAAAAGATTATTTGAACGGCGGAAGCGCGGCATTCGTCTGATGGATGGAAGTGGCAGCATGGATTTTTAAGGCGACGCCAGTAGTTGGCATTATTTACGCTGTAAAGTTGCGCGAGAAAGGCTAGAGTTATGATGAAGACACTGGAAATCATTGGTGAAGCAGTTCGCAACCCCAAGTATCCATTCCGCAAAACGGAGCATCAGCCCCAAAAAGCGCGAAAACACCGCTACGAGCGCAGAAAAATCAAGGAATATCTCCACCTCGGCGACTGGCTGTCCGAAGAAATGTCGGAAGAACTGGCCTAGGCCGGTTTTGAACAGTCTGTTCAGAAAGCGTCAGTCAGATCCGACAGGATCTGACGAGACATGAAAAATCACCGCTGACAGGCCGGGCAGATTCCAAAAAATTCCAGTTTGTGGGTAACAGCCTTGAAGCCGTTGGCGGTGGCGATGCGTGATTCAATTTCGCGGAGGAAGCATTCGTCAATCTCGATGACCTCCGCACAGCGGGTGCAAACCAGATGATGGTGATGCCCGTCATCGCCTTCGTTGACGAGTTCAAACCGCGCCGCGCCGTCGCCGAAATCAAACCGCTTCACCATTCCCATTCCCTCGAGCAGGTGCATGGCGCGATAAATCGTGGCCAGATCGCACCGGCCCCTGGGCATGGCGGCAAAAATCTCCCGGTTCGTCATCGGGTGCGGATGGCGCCGCAGAATTTCCAGAATGGCCTGGCGCGGACCGGTGATTTTTCGTGATTGCCCGCGCAGGCGGCCGGTTAAAACCGACATTTCCTGCCGCCGTTGCGGATGGGAATGGGCGCGGTTTTTCATTTGCCCTCCAAAATCACACCGGCAATTTCCAAAAGCAAATCATTTGCCGTCCGCCGGGGCGCAGTCCGGGGTGCCGGAGGGCAGGAAGTCCCGATTTCCATGGGGATTGAGACCACACGGCGGGCTCTTGTGAAAACGGAGCAGACTGCTGACTACTTCATCAGCAGCATCTGGCGCGCGCGCTTGATGGCGCGGGTCAGGCGGCGCTGGTAATGCGCGGGCATCCCGGTGTATTTGCGGGGCAGAATGCGGCCCTGGTCGGTCACGAATTGCCGGAGCAGATTGGTGTTCTTGAAATCGAGCGCGTCGGCGGTGAAGTCAATTTTTGGTTTCGGACGCGGCATCCGGTTTTCCATCGTGCGATGCGAGCGGCGGCGGTCCGACTTGTCGGTGTTGGTTTTGCGGGGCATGGCTATTTGATTTCGCGGTGAAGCGTGTGGCGGCGCAGGGACGGATTATATTTTTTGAGTTCGAGCTTTTCCGTCTTCAACTTTTTGTTGCGGGTGGTCGTGTAGCGCGAAGGCGATTTGCCCGCCTTGCGCGCCTCGGTGCATTCGATGGTGATGATTTCGCGCGGCATAAATTATTCCTTCTCCTTGACCTTCTCCTCCGGCTCGTCCTCGTCGCCGTCCACCTCCGCGACGCCGACATTGTCAATCGAGCCGAGCTGGCCGAGCCGGCGCTGACGCAAAGCGCCATCGCGCTCCAGCTGCGCCTGCGCCTCAACGGTGAAACGCGTCCAGGGAATCGCTTCGAGGCGCGCCCGGGGAATCGCTTTGCCGGTCAATTCACAGGTGCCGTAGGTTTTCTTCTCGATGCGCTTGAGCGCCTCCTCGATTTCATAAACGGCGTCCTGATCCGACGACAACAAACTCAACGCGAAGTCCCGGTCGAAATTGTCCGTGCCGGAATCCGCCATGTGCAGGCTGTAGCCCGCCATTTCCTGCGCGGATTCCTTGGCCAGCCCATTCATCTGGTGGAGCAACTGCTCGCGCAGTTCCAGCAGCCGGTTGTAAAACTTCTGCCATTCGGGCTTGATCCGCTTCGGCGCGACGACCGTCCTGGTTTTCGACACCGTCTGGCCGAGAATGGCTGCCGCCGTGGCGGAAATTGGCGACTTGCCGCGGGGCGTTCCCATGTTGTTTTCTTTTTTCTTTGTTGTCACAGTTAGATTTGATTTCCCGGCTCTCAAAGCAACTTCCGGTCCATCAAGGGCGCGGGAATGTAACAGACGAAGATAAATACGCCATACAAATTTTCGGGAATTTTCAGCGGCGGGATGAATCAGCCCTTCTCAATGCAGGCGTAAGCGTTATGATTGTGGATGCTCTCGAAGTTTTCCGCCTCCACCTTGTACCAGCGCACCCGCTCATCCGCGTTCAGCCGCAACGCCACGTTGCGCACCAGGTCCTCGACGAACACCGGGTTTTCATAGGCGCGCTCCGTCACCGCTTTTTCGTCCTGCCGCTTGAGCAGCGCGTAAAGTTCCGAACTCGCCGACCCTTCAATCATTGCAATCAAATCCTCAATCCACACGGATTTCTTCATGCGAATCGCCACCGTCACCCGCCCCCGCTGATTGTGCGCCCCGTATTTGGCAATCGCCTTGGAACACGGACACAGCGTCGTCACGTTCGCCTGCACCGTCAGTACGAAGTCAATATCCGGCCCGCACGCCGTTGCGTCGAATCGCGCAAGGTAATCCATCACGCCTTCCCCGCCGGAGACCGGCGCCTTTTTGACCATGAAATAGGGAAACTCGATTTCCAGGTGCGACGTGGCCGCTTGAAACTTTTTCTGCATCGCGCGGAGGATTTCGTTGATGTTCTCCACGTGAATCACGCTGCCATGCGCATTCAGCACCTCGATGAACCGGCTCATGTGCGTGCCTTTGAATTCCTTCGGCAAATCCACGTACATGCCGATGGTGGCCACCGTGTTCTGCACGCTGCGCGCCTTGTCGCGCACCTGGATGGGAAAACGCAGGTCGCGGACGCCGACCTTGTCAATCCGCAGTTCACGGTGATCGCGCTCGCTTTGCTTGTCGTCGAGTTTGGGCTCGGTGCGCTTATTCTGCGGTGCACGCAGCACGCCGCCGTTTGGGCTGATTCGAAGCATGGAAGGAAACTAGCAGCTTTGCGGGATTTGGCAAAAGGGAATCAACGGCAGGCTCGCCGGGTCGGCGACCTGAAATCAGGGCCGGCGGTACAAGCTCTCCAAAATTCTCGACAACCAAATATCAGGGTTTAGTTTTCCGGTTGCCCATGCCCAAACTGTTTCCATTCCGATTCATTGGTTTGACCTTCGCGCTGTCCGGCTCGCTTGCCTTCGGCGCGGACACGTTCCGGGTCGCCACTTACAACGTCGAAAATTATCTCGATCAACCAACGGAATCGCGGCCGCAGCCCAAATCCGCCGCCGCCAGGGCGAAGGTCCGTGAAAGCATCCGCGCGTTGAATCCCGACGTGCTCGCGCTGGAGGAAATGGGCGGCCTGAGCGCGCTCATGGAGTTGCGCGGCTCGCTCAAAACCGAAGGCCTGGACTTCCCGTACTGGGAATTCGTCAGTGGCGAGGACACCAACATCCATGTGGCCGTGCTGAGCAAACTGCCCATGGTCGCGCGCCGGCCGCACACGAATGAGGTTTTTCTGCTCGACGGCCGCCAGTTTCACGTCAGCCGCGGCTTTGCGGAACTGGACATTCGCGCCGCGCCCGATTTCACCTTCACGCTCATCGCCGGGCATTTGAAGTCGCGCCGGGCCGTGCCCGAAGTCGACGAAGCCGAGCAACGGCTCCAGGAAGCCAAGGTTTTGCGCGGCATTGTGGACCAGGATTTCGCCGACCATCCGAATGCAAAGCTGATTGTGCTTGGCGATTTCAATGACGTGAAGGATTCCGCTCCGGTAAAGGGAATCATTGGACGCGGACGATTCAAGCTCGTGGACACGCGCCCCGCCGAGCGCAACGGCGACAATGTTCCAGCGGAAAAGCCTTGGTTCGAACCGCGCGACATCACCTGGACGCATTATTACGGAAAGGAAGACACCTACAGCCGTGTTGATTACATCCTGCTCAGTTCCAGCATGGCGCGGGCGTGGGTGAAGCAGGAAACTTACGTGCTGACAATGCCGAATTGGGGCGTTGCTTCAGATCACCGGCCCATCGTCGCGACGTTTAATGCAACAGATACTGGACCGTAGAAAGGTGGTTTTTGACTCACAACACTCAAAATTGGTCTGTGGGTAGTGCCTTAATTTGACATTCCTGAAAGAAATCCATACTTCCAATTTCTGAATTTCAGATACCCACTGTTCCCACCGTTTGAATGAACGCCCTCCAGCGCCGTCGGCGCGGCATATTTGTAGAACCACAACCCAAAACCCAATCCAGCCCCGTCAGGGGCGGCATGTTTCGGTGATGTCGCTCCTATGGAGCTTGGGGGTTGTGGGTTTTGATTTTCTACAAATATGCCAGCCCTAACGGGCTTTCCCTCGCAATGCCGGGCTGCTTCACACCCTCGCCATCAACTGCCGCAGGACGTAAGGCAAAATGCCGCCGTGCTGGTAGTAATCAATCTCGATCGGCGTATCAATGCGGCAACGCACCGGCAAATTTTCCACTTTGCCGTCCTGGCGGGTGATGCGCAGCGTGAGGTCTTGTTGCGGTTTGAGGTTCGCACCGAGGCCGACGACGTCGTAAGTCTCCGTGCCGTCGAGCTTCAAGCTCTGCGCGTTCACGCCTTCCTTGAATTGCAACGGCAGCACGCCCATGCCGACCAGGTTGCTGCGGTGAATCCGCTCGAAGCTCTGCGCCACGGCGGCCTTCACGCCGAGCAGATTCGTGCCTTTCGCCGCCCAGTCGCGGGATGACCCGGTGCCGTATTCCTGTCCGGCCAAAACGACGAGCGGTATGCCGGCCTGCTGATATTTAATGGCAGCATCGTAGATGGACATTTTATTTGGGAGGGACGGCGTGCCGCCGTCCCCAATCTTGGGACTGCAACCTGCAGTCCCTCCCATGAACAGCGTATTTCCGCCTTCCTCGCCGGCGAGCATCAAATTCTTGATGCGCACATTGGCAAACGTGCCGCGCGTCATGATGCGGTCGTTGCCGCGACGCGAACCGTAGCTGTTGAAATCGGCCGGTTGGACGCCGTTTTCGATCAGGTATTTCCCGGCGGGCGACGTTTTCTTGATGGACCCGGCGGGCGAGATGTGATCGGTCGTCACGCTGTCGCCAAAAATCGCCAGCGCGCGCGCGCCCCTGATTTCATGGATTTCGCCCGGCTGCATCGAAAAATTCCCGAAGAACGGCGGTTCCTGGATGTACGTGGACTTCCGGTCCCATTCGTAAACGTTGCCGGTGCTGGACGGGATTTCGTTCCACTTGGGATTTTGCGCGGCAAAATCCTTGTAAAGCTTGTGGAAGACTTCCGGCTGCAGCGCGGTCTGCATGAGATCGCGGATTTCGCGCAACGACGGCCAAAGGTCCTTCAACATGACGGGCCGTCCGTCCTTGCCGGTGCCGAGCGGCTCGGTGTTCATGTCAATGTCCACGCGGCCCGCGAGGGCAAAGGCAACGACGAGCGGCGGCGACATGAGAAAATTCGCCTTGATATTCTGGTGAATGCGCGCCTCAAAATTGCGGTTGCCGGACAACACCGCCGCCGCCACCAGATTGTATTTCTGAACGGCCTCCTCGACCGGCGCCGCGAGCGGGCCGGAATTGCCAATGCACGTCGTGCAGCCGTAACCCACGAGGTTGAAACCGAGCTGATCGAGGTAAGGCTGCAAGCCGGTCTTGTTCAAATAATCGCTCACCACGCGCGAGCCGGGGGCGAGCGAGGCCTTGACGACCGGATTCACCGTCAGGCCGCGTTCAACGGCCTTCTTCGCCAGCAACCCGGCGGCGAGCATCACGCTGGGGTTCGATGTGTTTGTGCAGCTCGTGATGGCGGCAATCAGGACCGATCCGTGGCCGATGACGGATTTGCCGTGACCGTTGAGCGCAACTTCGGCTTTCGTGGTGGAAAACTCCTCCGGCTTCATGCCAAACCCGCTTTCGGCGACCGGTTTGCTGAAGGTGCTGACAAAACTTTCCTTCAGCTTCGGCAATTCAATCCAGTCCTGCGGCCGTTTCGGCCCGGCCACGCTCGGCAATACCGTGCCAAGGTCGAGTTCCAATTCCTGGGAATAGGCAATATCGCCCTTCTTCGGAATGCCCCAGAGTCCCTGGGCCTGATAATAATTTTTGTAGGCGCGGCAATGCTCCTCGCTGCGGCCGGTCGCGCGCAGGTAATTCAGACATTCCTCGTCCATCGGGAAAAAGCCCATCGTTGCGCCGTATTCGGGCGCCATGTTCGCAATCGTGGCGCGGTCCACCACCGGCAGGGCCGACGCGCCCGGCCCGAAAAATTCCACAAATTTGCCGACCACCTTCGCCTTGCGCAGCATCTGCGTGACCGTCAGCGCCAGGTCCGTGGCGGTGACGCCTTCGCGCAACGCGCCGGTCAGGTGAACGCCAACGACGTCGGGCGTGAGAAAATAGACCGGCTGGCCCAACATGCCCGCCTCGGCTTCAATGCCGCCCACGCCCCAGCCGACAATGCCAAGGCCGTTGATCATCGTCGTGTGCGAATCCGTGCCGACGAGGGTGTCGGGATAGAAGATGGGGTCTGGGGTCTGGGATTTGGGGTCTTGGGTCGAGAGCACCCCCTTGGCGAGGTATTCCAGATTGACCTGATGCACGATGCCGATGCCGGGCGGCACCACCTTGAAGGTCTCGAAGGCCTGCATCCCCCACTTCAAAAACTGATACCGCTCGCGGTTGCGCTGGAATTCGATTTCAAGATTGAGCTGGAAAGCGTCGGGCGTGCCGTTCACGTCCACCTGCACCGAGTGGTCCACCACCAAGTCCACCGGGACCAGCGGCTCGATGATTTTGGGGTTCCCGCCCAGGCGCACGACGGCGGAGCGCATGGCCGCCAAATCCACCAGCAACGGCACGCCGGTGAAATCCTGCAACACGATGCGCGCGACGATGAACGGAATTTCCTCCGTGCGCACCGCATTCGGCTGCCAGTTCGCCAGCGCGCGGACGTTGTGTTCGGTGACCTTTTTGCCGTCGCAATTGCGCAGAACGGATTCGAGCACGAGCCGGATGGAGACCGGCAGCCGGGAAACCGGGCCGACGCCGGCTTTTTCCAGGGCGGGCAGCGAATAAAATTTACCCATCCGGCCGCCGCCAGAATCAAACGTTTGCAGCGTGCCGGACAAATGATGTGGTGTGCTCATGTAATTCCTTCAATTAACTCTAAAAATGAAGGCTGTGCGCGGGCGTGTCAAGCGGACGCAATCCGGGGTGGTGGTACGTTTTGCAACTTTCGGTGGGGCGAGCGTCCTCGCGAGCCGGCTCGTCAGTAGCCTCGCCCCACCAAACTGTACCACCACCCAATCCGGGGTAGTGCCCTGATTTGCAGGCAACGAGGTGACGAGTCGTTTGGGCCAGCACTCCTTACGTCGTGCCCTACAACCAAATCAGGACACTACGCAATCCGAGGTGGCAAGTTATCATCATTGGCAGGAACGCCGCGCCGCGGCGTTCTTCGGACAGCGCAGCGCGCTGTCCCTGCCTTCCAAATCGTTCAACGCCCAATCCGGGCAATTTGACCGGCAGAATTTATTCCCGCGAAGTTTCGGCGCCATTCGCCAGCGAAGTTTCCGGGTGCAACAGGCCGGCAATCCGGCGTTCCAGACGCGCCAGGTCGAGCGGTTTGGTGAAAAAATCCTCGGCGTGCATGGCCACGCTGCGTTTGGTCACGTCGCCGGACAGCGCGCTCATGAAAATGATGGGGATTTTTTTTGTGGCCGGCTGGCGGCGCAGGATTTCGCAGACGGACAGGCCGTCCAGATCCGGCAGCAGAATGTCGAGCAGGATGAGGTTCGGTTTGCACAACCGCGCCTGGGTGAGCGCCTGCACGCCGTCGCCGGCCACGATGAACTCGCAGCCCAGTCCGGCGAGGCGGAATTGCACCAGCTCGACAAAATCGCGCTCGTCGTCCACGATCAAAATGCGAGGCACCACGTTCCCAACCTAAGCCGGATTCACGCCCGGCACAATGGCGGCCGGGTTAAGGCTGGGTCACGAAATGGAAACGAAATCCGGCCAAAAGGCTTGTCCGTCAAAGGCTGTTTTGATAGCCCTGCTGGAAGATGCCAACGAAACAAGGCTCCATCCATTTGTTCCGGCTCTTCGGAATTGACGTGTATCTGCACTGGGCCTGGTTCTTCGCGGCCTGGTATTTCATCAACAACGCGAGAGGCTACACTTCCTCGGTTTGGAGCGTGCTGGAATGTCTGGCGCTGTTTCTGATCGTGTTGATGCATGAATTCGGCCATCAACTGGCCTGCCGGCAGGTGGGCGGCCAGACCCATGATATCATCCTCTGGCCGCTCGGCGGCGTCGCTTACGTAACCCCGCCGCAACGGCCCGGCGCGCAACTATGGAGCATTGCCGCCGGACCGCTCGTCAACGTGGCGCTGTTTCCCATCTTTTCCATCATCTGGTGGGTGGGCTACTCGGCCGATTGGATGGGAATCTTCCCGAATGTTTACGTATTTGTCATGACGCTTTGGTATATCAACACCGTTTTGCTCGTATTCAACATGCTGCCGATTTTTCCGCTCGATGGTGGACAAATTTTACGTTCGCTGCTCTGGTTTGTTTTCGGCCGGGCGCGCAGCCTGATGATCTCAACGGTCCTCGGCTTTGTAAGCATTGCCGCGTTCATTCCGGTGCTCATCCTGTCCAACCATGTGTGGTATTATCTGCTGGCCGGATTCGCCCTGATGAACTGCTGGAGCGGGCTGATGCAGGCGCGCGCCCTGTTGCGCGTGGCCAAAATGCCGCGTCGGGAAGGTTATGCCTGTCCTGTTTGCAAAACCGCGCCGCCGCAGGGCGCGTTGTGGGTGTGTGGCAAATGCCGAAAACCGTTTGACACGTTTGAGACCCAGGGCGTCTGCCCCTATTGCGGGGTCCAGTATTCCGCCACGTCCTGCCCGGAATGTGGAACGATGCGACCGTTCAGCGAGTGGATGACTTCAACGAACGTTCCGCCGCCATTATAAATGGCTTTGGATGGTTGCCGTACCGGCACCCAAAGTTCAGGGACGGCGACACGCCGTCCCTCCCCGAAAACTATTTCAACTTCGCCAGCGCGGCCTTGATGGCGTCGAAATTCGGCAAATCTTTCGGCGTCGGCGTCTGCTCGCTGTATTGCACCACGCCATTTTTATCAATGACGAACGCCGCGCGTGCCGCCGTGTCGCCCACGCCGGCCAGCATCGGAAACATCACGTTGTAGGCCTTGACGGTCGTCTTGTTCAAATCACTGGCGAGCGTGATGCCGATTTTCTCCTTTTGCGCCCACGCCTCCTGCGCAAACGGGCTGTCCACGCTCACACCGATGACGTCGGCGTTCAGGCCGGAATAAGCGCCCAAGCCGGCGGTGAGGTCGCACATTTCCTTCGTGCAAACGCTCGTGAAGGCGAGCGGGAAAAACAGCAGCACGGTGTTTTTCTTGCCGAAGTTATCGCTGAGTTTCACGTCCACGAGACCGGACGCCTGTTTGGATTTCAAGGTGAAATCGGGGGCTTTGGTGCCAGCGGAAATTGCCATAATCTTTTTTGGTTTTGAGTTTAACTTTCTCTTGTGGCGGAGAAGTTAGGGAATTTGCCGGGCGCGTGTCAAACGGTGATTTTAACAAACGATCCGGGCCACGGCCGCCAAGGAGGTGGGACAGGGGATGTCCACGGAAGAGACGACTGTGCGCCCGGATCAAAAATGTTCGTCTTCCACAAAGAAGCCTTCCCGCTCACCGCCAGGCCGGTTGTTATTGCAGGCGGGTTGCACGCCGGGATGAAACCCCGTCTCATCTTCAAAACCGACGGGGATTCGCCGGTTGATGGCCAGGCAGATTTTGCCGGCAACCTGACGCAACCAGTCGTTCCGGTCCTGGCTGGCAAACCCGCGATCCAGCCGCGCCGTGCCCGCGGCTGAAATCCGGTTTCGCATGATCTGGCTGCCAGTCACCATGCGTCGACATTCAACGAACCGTGCGTTGTACGCCAACCATTTGTTGGCTGGTAATAAACAATAATTGTCAAAAGTGAACTGACAACTTCCTGAATATCAACGGGAGGGGTTTTACAATGCCGCGAGCACTTCCCCGGCGTGTTCGTCCGGTTTGACCTGCGGCCAGATTTTTTTGATGCGGCCGTCCGGGCCGATGAGAAACGTTGCGCGATGCGTGCCCAGGTATTTCCGGCCCATGAAGGTTTTCTCGCCCCAAACGCCGTACGCCGTGACAATCTTTTTGTCCTCGTCCGCCAGCAGCGTGAACGGCAGCTTGAATTTCACCACGAATTTGTCATGCGACTTCACCGGATCGGTGCTGACGCCGAGCACGACCGCGCCGCGCTTTTTGAATTCGGCGAAGTGGTCGCGGAACGCGCACGCCTCCTTCGTGCAGCCCGGCGTGTCGTCTTTCGGATAAAAATAGAGAATGACGTTTTGGCCCTTGAAATCGGCAAGCACGACCCGGCCGCCGCCGCTGGCCGCCGCCGAAAACTCCGGCGCGACATCTCCTTCCTTGAGTTTTAATTCCAATTCCTTTGCCATAATTCGTCAGCCACAGATGAACACAGATTCACACAGATGAAAGCCAAAAAGGGCGCCGCCCGGTTTTTATCGGTGTTTCATCTGTGCAAATCTGTGGCTTCATTCAGATGGCGTCGGCGAGCTGGCCGGATGCGAGCCGAGTTGTTTCACGCCGTCCCAGACGTAAAGCAAACCGGATCCGCCGGTGAACACCACCGCGCCAATGGTCCAGACCTTGAACCAGCGCATGTTCAAATCGCGGTCCCACTCCAGCAGAATCCAAATCAGAACGGCCATTTGGAACACCGTGGCAATTTTGCCCATCAGGCGCGGGCGCACGGTGACTTTGCCGACGATGAACCGGATCACCACGATGCCGATGAGGATCAACAAATCGCGTCCAATGATGGTGCCGGTCAGCCAGAGGGGAACCTGACCCAGGCGCGGCGCATGGTTGAAGCTCAGCAGCACCACCCCGGACACGAGCAGCAGCTTGTCCGCGAGGGGATCGAGGATGGCGCCGAGTTCACTGCGCTGGTTGTAGCGGCGCGCGATATAACCGTCCACACCATCCAGAATCGCCGTGATGGCGAACGCCAGGAGGGCCACCAGCCGGTGAACTTCGTTGCCGGTTTCGACATAGTAAAGCGTTTCGACGACAAAAAACGGAATCAGCAGGATGCGCAGAATCGTGATTTTGTTGGCGGTCGTCATTGACGGATTACAGCCGAACTTTTAACGGAAAGCCGCCAAGCCGCCAAGACGCAAAGCAAAGATTCATTTCCATCGAACGTATCTATGCACACGCACGAAAGGGAAACAACTCCCTCGCCCCGCCCAAGCGGGGAGAGGGCTGGGGCGAGGGGATTTGAGCATTTTTAATATTGGCCTTCTCGCCCCGCCCCGATCCTCCCGCCGGGAAGGAGCGGGAGAAAAAGGCGCGCGCGTCAACACGCATTCATTCCCTTCTTCGCGCCTCCGCGCTTTGCGTTAAAATCATTTTTTAAGGCATATTTTACTTTGCGCCTTGCCAAACGCGCGATTTCTTAGCTCAATTTTGCCGGCATGAAAGTCAATCAACCAAACCGGCCGCTGGTCGGCATCCTGATGGGCAGCGATTCCGACTGGCCGACCATGAAGGCCGCCAACGACGTGTGCGTCGAATTCGGAATCGCCTGCGAAGCGAAGGTCATCTCCGCGCATCGCACGCCCAAGGATTTGGAGCGATACGCCGGCAGCGCGGGCGGACGCGGCCTGCGTGTCATCATCGCCGGTGCGGGCGGCGCGGCGCATCTGCCGGGCGTGACGGCGGCATTCACCACCCTGCCCGTCATCGGCGTGCCGATTGAGAGCAAGTCGTTGAAGGGCCTCGACTCGCTGCTGTCCATCGTGCAGATGCCGCCGGGCGTGCCGGTGGCCACGGTCGGCATCGGCGCGGCGCGCAACGCCGGACTGCTGGCGGTGCAAATTCTCGCCGTCGGCGACAAGCGATTGCAAAAGGCGCTGGCCGGTTTCAAAAAGAAACTCGCCGAGGAATCGCGCGCGAAGAACAAAACGCTCGCCGTTTGACCTGCCTGCGGATGATTTTCAAGGCAATCTGTCTTTGACGAAGACACCCGTGCGGTCCCGCCCATTACCGTCACAATGGTTTGTTTCTGCCGCCTCCACCGGATAGTCACTTTTCCCGGTCTTCTGGCATAAAGCCTGCTAATCACGTGCATCGGAACCGCCGGCCGGGATGGCCGGATAATAATAACACCCTTAACCTATGACCAAATATGTTGTAAAACGCACGGGCGAACTATTGTTCCCGCATCTGGGGCGTGATCAACGCAAACGCCGGATGACCATCATCCTGGTGGTCGCGATGATCAGCCTGTCCAGCGCCGGGGCACTGGCGGCATGGATGGCAACGGCCGGCACCGGCGCCCACATTAGCCTGCTCCCCATCGGGTCTCTCTGGCAGAAATAGCGGACCCGGCAGCGAAACAGTTTTGCCTTTCACGAAAAAGGCGGCCCAAACGCACGTCCAGCCCTTTCCCCGCGGGAAGGGCTGCACGCCTTGGCTTGGACAATCGCGCTCCCCTTTGCTAACCTCCGCGTGATTTATGAGTCTGGAAAACAAAGCACCCGCTGCACCCGCGCCCTCCGATTTTATTCGCGACATCGTCGCCAAGCACGTCGTCGAAAAAAAATATCCGCAGATTCACACCCGCTTTCCGCCGGAACCGAACGGCTATCTCCACATCGGCCACGCCAAGAGCATCTGCCTGAACTTCGGCATCGCCCACGAGTTTGGCGGCATCTGCAACCTGCGCATGGACGACACCAACCCGACCAAGGAAGACGTCGAATACGTGGACTCCATCCAGGAGGATGTTAACTGGCTCATCGCCGGCTGGGCAGACCATTGTCTGGGCCTGAAGCCCAAAGGCAAAACACCGGATGCCGTCACCAGCAATGGCAAACCGGATTTTTCCCTTCCCGCAGTTGCGGGGAACGCGGGTGACCCGCCCGCAGCATTTGGCGTCACGCCGAATGCATCTCGGAAACCAGCCGGCGTGACGCCGGCTGGAAGCGACCGGGACGGTCGCGCTCCCCTCGAACCATTTTACGCTTCCGATTATTTCGACCAGATCTACGAGTACGCGGTCGCGCTTGTCAAAAAAGGCAACGCCTACGTCTGCGACCTGACACCGGACGAAACCGACGAGTACCGCCGCAACGCCAAGGAAAGCCCGTATCGCAACCGCAGCATCGAGGAAAATCTCGACCTGTTCACGCGCATGAAAAACGGCGAATTTCCAGACGGCAAGCGTTCGCTTCGCGCGAAGATTGACGTGACCTCGCCGAACGTTTGGATGCGCGATCCCCTGCTCTACCGCATCCGCCACGCCGACCATCATCATACCGGCGGCAAATGGTGCATCTATCCGATGTACGACTTCGCCCATTGCCTGAGCGACTACATTGAAGGCATCACGCATAGCATCTGCACACTGGAATTCGAGGTGCACCGCCCGTTGTACGACTGGATTCTTGAGAACCTCGACCTGCCACGCCCGCTGCCGCATCAATACGAATTCGCCCGGCTCAGT